>Ga0257106_1000005_pt1 | contig 141209 bp, 74 predicted proteins | sample LP_taG_3_FD_190177 | JGI IMG/M metagenome (GOLD analysis project Ga0257106, IMG submission 190177) | Marine microbial communities from Northeast Subartic Pacific Ocean, Canada - LP_J_2011_P26_10m | ecosystem: Environmental > Aquatic > Marine > Oceanic | place: Canada: Northeast Subartic Pacific...
AAACCCTAAACCCTAAACCCTAAACCCTAAACCCTAAACCCTAAACCCTAAACCCTAAACCCTAAACCCTAAACCCTAAAGTTGGAGGGTTGGTTAGGGGAGTTCCGGAAAAACATTTAGGGGTTGTACCTACACTACGTGCTAATGCAACGAGACTATCATTTTCGATCGCTTGCTATTGATTGCATGAGTGTCGCCGATCTTCTTTCAGCAATCTCAAGTCTACGTTTGTAGTCGTTTGCTTCAGTTTCTGATCTCCTAAGTTGTACCCGAAGTTGGGCCAACACTTTCCGATCCGAATCTGTCCCGCCACCAACGCCAGCAGATGCTCGCGATACTGCAGAATTGATCACTGACGTCGAATTTCCAACAGTCGATTGATTCCGTTTATGCTGATTACTTAAAAGCACCTTTGCTTCTGATAATTCTCGAGTCAAACGCGCTCTCTCTGCTCTCAACATTGTTAATTGTTTCGATTCAGACGCTTTTGGAGACGACACAGTAGCTTCGCCAGCGTTTCCTTGTCGCGCCTGTGCGATAAGGTTTTCTCTCTGCTCCCTGGCGAGATCCAAGTCTTCTTCTAACGCTTTGATTTTCGTCTCCGCCGCTCGAAGCTTAGCGGTTACCTTTGAAAGCTCGAACGATAAATTCTGAACTTCCTCATCGCCAGTCTCTAATATCACCGACGCCGAAGGCGTACCCGCATGTTCGCTCTGCTTTTTCTGTTGTTCTTTCAAGAGATCTTTTTGCAGTTGCGTGATTCTTCGTTGTGCTTTTTCATCTTGTCCAGCAAGAGCAGTTCTCATTATTTGCAAATTTCTATGCGCTTCGCTCAACTCTTCGTTCCGAGTCTTCAAGTCTCTCGATAGTTCCGCGTTGTTCTTTTGTACTGCACCGAGCGTTGTTGTAAGCGTTTTCTGTACATCTTCGTTGTGTTGATCGGCTTCGCGTTTCATGTGTTCGATTGTACCTTTCAGACTTTCGATAAATTCGTTCGCTTCGTTTTGTTTTTGAACAATTTCATACAATCTCTCCGTCGCACGCTCTACGGCGCGTGCGATTTTCTCGTCCGCCCTTTCTTGCATTTGTTGTGCGGTCGTTTCCTCATCGTTGTTGTCTTCTGAGATGCCGAGCTCTTCCGCTTCTTCCACGGCGTCTCGAAATTCGCCATTGTCGATGACCGAGAGCGGCTCGCAAACGTCAAACGTTCGCTGTTTCCACATCTCCGCTACTCTGTTCGATTCCTCCACGGCTATTTCGTATTCCTCCGTTCTCGCTTTCACTTCCTTTTCTAACTTTTTCGCTTTCACTTTCCATGAAGACAGCTCTTCGTGCATTTCCTTAACGTTCAATACAATCGGCTCGGGTTTCTTTTCCGTTAAGCTCTCGATTTCCTCTCGCAACTTTTCGTTTTCGACTTCTACTTCTGCCGTGGCTGCCGCGACGCTTTTGTTCAAAGCTCCCGTACTCGCGGACATGATGTACTCTCTCTCTAACTCTAATATATTTTTCTTCATCTGTTGCACCTCTTCCAATTGTAATCGCGCTCTCGCTTCGTCTATCAACTTGGCATCCGCGACGCGTTGTCTCTCTCTGGCGACGGCATTTTGCAGCTGATAATCATCGCCGCCCGTGCCTTCATCACCGCCACCGAACCAGGACGAGAACATGTCTTCTTCTTTGTATTCTTCTTCTTCTACTTTTTGTTGAAGATATGATTTGATTTTTGTGATTCTGAGGAAGTTTTTTGTTTTGCACCCTTTTGCGTCAAAACTGTCTCGCACCTCAAATTCAATAAATAGGACTTCATATTGAAATGGTGTGCATACGACCGGCAACCGTGGAGGATCTGGCCGCCATGCAGCATTGCAATCTCATGTGTCTCCCGGAGAACTATCAGATGAAATACTACGTCTACCACGGTACGTCTTTTCTTATTTCTGTTGTCTCTTCTTTCTTTGACATCGCGTCGTCACCATCTTCATCTCACTCATTTTGTATCACATCGTCATCGTAAACTAACGAAGAAGTACTGACGAGAAAGTTTACACCACCTTTACTTTAATAAACAGCCGTTTCGTGGCCGACACTTTTACACGTCGCGGAGGATCGCGGGAAAATAGTCGGATACGTTCTCGCCAAGCTCGACGAGGAGTCTCCCAAAGTAGCTAAAGGACACATCACCTCGTTATCGGTTCTCAGGACGCATAGAAAATTAGGCATAGCCGCAAAGTTGATGATTGCCGCGAACGACGCGTTAATGACCACGTACAAAACAGAAAGTTGCTCGTTACACGTTCGCGTTTCGAACAAAGCTGCGCTCCATTTATACGTGGACACGTTAGGATACGAAAATACGGGTACAGAGAAGGCGTATTATGCGGATGGAGAAGACGCCCATAACATGCGCCTTACGTTCAAATACGGCTTGAAGGATCAAGGATTGACAGATGACGAGATGAAAGTGCTGGAGAGGTTGGGGTTGTTAGACGTGAAGTGAATTAAAAGCTGCGCTATTAGCCTTGTTGTAAAATAGATATGTGTTTTAGAAGTTAAGAAGAATCACCTGCTCTCAGAAAATTCGTTCGTCAAACAATTTTAAAAGTCAGTAACAAACACGCACAGAAGAAAACACTGGGGTGCATTTAGATAGATGGATAGATAGAGACGCGCGTTCTCAATATTATCTAATAACGCTCCAAATTCTAATGTCTGCCTTCGAAGAATTCGGGATTTGTCCAGAGCTCATCACTTCCTGTGAAGAGAACGAGTGGAACATTCCGGCGGCGGTTCAAGCCGAAGCGATGCCGTTAATTTTGACCGGCGGCGACGTCTTGGTGGCTTCGGAAACCGGGAGCGGCAAGACTGGCGCGTTTGGATTACCGGTTTTACAAATCGTCCACGAAGTTCTCGTCGAGCGCATGAAGAACGAAGTAGTGCGTGGAAATCATGGTGGTGGGAACGCCGGTGCGGAAGCACTAACGAAGCAGACAAAAACGACGAAGAAGCAAAAGGTGGCAAAAACAAACGAAGAAGGAACGAAAAAGATACCGCGATTATCGAGCACAGATCGAAACGCACTTTTTGCTATAGACGAAGAAACCTCAAATGGACTTAAAGCCGAATGCAGGGCAAAGCATGCGTGGGCAGGCGCGAGATGTACAACGGGGTATTGCACTTCTGGGAACAACAACAACGACGACAACAAAAAGAAGCACGCCAAAGTAGGATACGAGTGTTCCGTCTTGGACGACGGTTTAGTTAGGCTTGGATTTAGCTTTGTCAATGCCTCTTTGGATGGATTAGGAACAGACGCTTCTTCGTGGGGTTACGGAGGAACTGGTAAGAAGTCCCACGGTAAGAAATTTGAAGATTACGGAACAAAGTTTGGAAAAGGCGACGTCGTCACGTGCATGTTGAACTTGGAAACCATGGAAATTTCATACGCGCTCAATGGAACAGAATTTCCGAAACAGAGCGCCGTTGCGTTCAAACTTAAGAAAAACTCCAAAGATGGACAGAACGTATACTTTCCTGCAATATGTGTGAAAGACGCTGAAGTGGAAATGAATTTTGGGAGCACGCCGTTGAAATTCCCTGACCTTTTGAAAAGAAACGGTTTCGTATCGTGCGCCGAATGCGAGGAGCAAAACATCAAATCATTCGTAGAAGCGTCGCAGAACAACAATAGCAATAGTAGTAAAGGCGATGGATCAATGGCAAGTAAAAAACCACTCGCGATAATTCTGGAACCGGTGAGAGATTTGGCGGAACAAACGCAAGATGTTTTGATCTCCTTCAAGAAATATTTGATAAATCCTGAAATCGAGTGCGCTTTATTTACCGGCGGTGGCGTCGACGATAAAAAACAAAGAAAGTGGCTCGCCGAAGGCTGCGATATCATCACAGGCACGCCGAGTAAAATCGTCGATCTCGTCGAAAAAGGGTTCATCGACGTTTCGAACGTCAAATTCTTCATTCTTGATGAAGCTGATCGCTTGGTAAGCATGGGAAATCAGTCAGCAATTCTAAAACTCGCCGAGCAATTACAAAAATTCAACGGGAGTGAAGTTGGTATCGATCGATTGCAGACGCTCATGTTTTCTGCAACTTTGCATTCACCGGAGATAACGCGTCTCGCCGGTAAGCTTTGCGTAAATCCAACTTGGGTCGATTTAAAAGGGAGAGACGCCGTCATCCCGGATTCCGTGCACCACGTGTGCGTTCGCATAGATCCGGCAAACCACGATGAAAATGAGAACATTAGAGGTTTGAAAGAGTTCATCTCAACCGATGGAGTACACGTGTTTGATAGCGATAGTAGCGACACGAAATCAAACTTATCCAAAGCTATCAAAATGCTCAAACCTCGCGTCTTGAAAGAGTTGATTGATACGCATTCCATCACAAAGTGCATGATTTTTTGTCGAACAAACTTCGATTGCGATAATCTTGCCAACTTTTTTCATAAGTGTGGATACGATAAATCGGCTAACTTGCAAACTTCGGCGTATTCCTGCGCAGTATTGGGTGGCGCAAAATCCATGGATGAACGCAGAGCAAATTTATCAGCTTTTAAATCTGGAGAAATCAAATTTCTCATTTGTACTGATGTTGCGGCTCGAGGTTTAGACATCTCAGGTCTCCCGTTCGTGATCAATATGACTTTACCAGATCGGAGTGAAGATTACGTGCACAGAATTGGTCGTGTCGGTCGTGCCGACTCCATGGGATTGGCAATCTCGTTGGTCGCCGCGAATTGCGAAGAAAAGGTGTGGTTTTGCACGAAGAAAGGGTATAAGCCATGGCTAAATCCGACGAAAAACGACGTGAAACCCAACAAACAAGGCGGTCACACGACGTGGCTGGATGAATCGCACGCACTCACGGAGATTGAGCGAAAACTTGGGAACTCGACGGTTGAGTCTCTTGGTGAGAATTACGCAATACCGGATCACTTTGGAACTATGGAGCAATACGGCAAGACTAAAAAAATCACCGTAACAATAGATGAGGAACAGATACGAAGATTAGAAATGTATGCGCCCAATGTGCGCGCTTTGGCCGATTTAGAAGCTGAAGTTTCGTTGAGCTACTGGACGCTGAAAAGAAAGTTCAATCAAATGACGTGAAAAGAAATAGGTTCCGCAATATAAATGAAAACATTGAAAACGCAATGTTACAACAAGCTGCTAAATTCTTACGAAACTGACATCATTTCGCGGGCCTCCTCTTCCTAGGTGCTCTCAGAGGCGCAGGAGGCGCAATTTTCTTGTTGATTTCACCCAGAAATTTATCCCGCTCCTCCTTCGTGTAGGATTGCCCTCCTTTTTCCATGTGTTTCTTTTCTTTTTCTAGCAACATTGATCTCGCTAAGCAGTAATGCGGCATTGGGCTCTTTTCCCATGCTATTCTCCCTTCCTTTGTGGCTTCTTCGCCGTAAAAATCAGACCTCTCCGACATGCATCTCTTACAATCGTCTGGATTATCGGTGTGACATTCTTCTATGCACGGTTCCTTAAACGAAGCTAACTTGTGTCGAGCAAATCTCTGAAACATTAACCACTCCGCTTGGTCTCTCTCGCCGTACGGTTGAGGGCATCGGTTGTGGTAATGATACGGAACACCCTGCGCTTCTGAAATTTGCATGCCGTACAATTTCACTTCCGTACAAACGTTGACCGCAAAAATTAATCCAGTCCACCCACTTGTTGGCGTGTAATCGCCGGCGTTAAAACCTCCCGGTAAATTATCGAACGAATTCGACAATTGGTACGCCATTTCTCCGACGTAATTTACGAAATTCGAAGATAAAAGATAAAATTTCTCGTCTTTTCCTTTCTCTGCGCGGCGCTTGATGTAATCTTCGAGCGCTCCTGCTCCTCTCATGTTCCACAAGATAACTTCATCTTTCGATTCTCTAAAATCTAACCATTTTGAATTTACCAATCTAAACGATGTTTTTGTCCCGACGCGATTTTCTAAACCCTTCGTAGGTGCTCCGTTGAATCGTATGACGACGTCGTGGGAATCAATCTCCTTCCCGTTTTGCCCGTACGCCAACATCCCGGAGTTTCCCACAACGGCGCAACTTTTATACGGCTTTTTGGAGACGACATCTTTTAAAGGCACACCGGCTTGTTCTACAGATTTGCACGTACCGATAACTCGCATTGGCGGTACTTTACCCGGTAAGAACACTTTAATGTTCCCATCTTCGCACGTTTTGCGAAGTTGCTCTTTGTTTGTCGTGAAGTCGCCTTCAAACTGTAAAGGAGTGTCAACTTTTCTCGAAGACGGAAGCTTTTCGCTCGATTTACTCTTGAACGAGAAGATGTTCGGACCTTCCTCGCACGTTCTGCCGCGCCACAGTTTCAAGCACTGACACTTGTTGTTCACGACAATCCCTCTCTTGTTGCAGTTGGAAGGAGAAGAAGAAGAAGAAGAAGAAAGAGAAGAACTCCCCTCATCATTTCTATTATTGTGCGCAATAACATCATCTTCGTCGTCGTCTTCGATTTGACCCACGTGTCCGTAACTCTTGGCAATCGATGTTCGATGTTGATCGTGTAAAGAAGAGAAGTGGTGATGTGCGAAGGTGGATATTCGGCTCTCTCCTCGCTTCGTTTGCGGGTGCGACTCGTGATTTTGATGGTAAACCAGTGGGGCGAGAAAAGAAACGAAAGCTAACAACATCACGTATCGTCTCGTTCTCTTGGCTTCCCTTCGACTCGAAAGAGACGACACAGACGACGACGGTGGTGGCTTCATTTCTTATGCACGTATAATAGAGAGAATTTCTTCTGTCTGTCTATGAGATACTATTTAGTAAATGCGGTTTGATTTTATTTTATTTATCTGTTTTTTACAAGTTGAGCTTACGCACGGCTGAAACCCATCTATTCGGCGAACCAGCTGCAGGCGAGGGGATTTTGACATCGTTATAATTCGTCATCTCGGTGAACGTTGGACGATTGAGTAACCCGTGGAGAAACTCTTCTGGCATTAAATCTAAATCAGACCCAAAAGTGGCGGCATCAGCGAGACTGTCGTGCCTGGCGATGACTTCATCGTTCCAGAACTTACTCATGTGTCGCAATCCGGCGTCGCATGCGATGGTCACAATCACCTTCCCTTCGCCGAGTTCGCGAGCGCACATGAGTGCTGAAACTAAGTTCACTGCACTAGAACTTCCTATAAAGAGCCCATCTCTAGCACACAACCACCTGGACATTGCCACGGCTTGCGCATCAGTTACTCTGTACGCCCCATATAACTTCACCGAACTCCCCGTCTGAGGTTCTAAAACGAGCGCGTTGTTTTTCGTAATTCTATTTATACCGACGCCTTCGGTTATGGTATCGTACGGGTTACGTTTTCTCGTGCCTTCTCTTTCGACGTTGGAAAACATGACACCTCTGGTAACTTTATTAAACACTCCAGATCCTTGCGGGTCGGCGGCGAAGCACTTTATACTGGGTTGCATTTTTTGTAAGTACGTCGCGACGCCGGCCAGAGTACCGCCGGTGCCAGTAGCGCACACGAAAGCGTCCAATTTCTTTTCATTATCAATCATTTGTTCATATATTTCTTTCCCGGTACCATTATAATGCGCTCTAAAATTTGCCAGATTTTCGAATTGATCCGCGAAATACCCGGAGCCCTCTCCAAACTGCTCGTTACTTTCCTCCGCCCTCCGTTTCGCCACGTTAACGAAATGGTCCGCGTGCGTTATCGAAACCGGACGCACTCTTTCAACTGTCGCACCGTATGCTAAAATCTGAGCAGACTTCTCTGTGGCTGCATCGTCTGGCATAACTACGTGACAATTTAATCGTAATACCGATGCTACCATGGCCAACGAAACGCCCGTGGATCCAGCCGTACCTTCGGTGACTAATCCTCCTTTGTTCAATTTTTTACGTTCCATGGCTTCTTGCACTATTTGCAACGCTACTCGGTCTTTTACTGAGCCACCGGGGTTGTAAAACTCACACTTGGCGTAAATCTCGCATTTTGTCATCTCCGACAGAGATAGAACTTTCACTAACGGGGTGTTTCCGATAGAATCGAGCACAGACGAGTGTATTGATGTTTCGTCGCGTGTTGTTGTTGTATGCACTTTCTTCTTCTCCTTCAAATTCTGCTCTCGTGCTTGTTGTTGTTGTTGTAACGACTTTGGGATGACGCTGTTTAAAAAACTCAAACTTTTTTCTCCGTGGTGCTTCCTTATCTGATGCATGTAATACAATGCCAACGCACAACACGATCCTGCAACTACTACTGTTGATGCTATCGATGACGTGGATGCTCCATCGGTGGTGCGATGGTACGGCATCGATTTTTTGTTACACCAAAAATTAGGTGTTTTTGCGTGTTGTGTTTGATGTTTGACAGATTTGTTGTGATGTCCTCTTTGCTCTTTTTTCAACTCTCTCACGTCTATCCCGTCTCCATCCCAAAAAGAGGAACGAGCACGTGAATATATTTATTACGTCGGGAAAACGTGTTGCGAGTGTAAGAGTTCGCGCGCGCCTTTTAATATCACCACCTCTTCTTCTTCTTTATCATCATCATCATCTTCTGCTCCTGCGTCTGTAGACCACACCGACAACTACGCCGACATACCGTTTTATTACCTAACAACAAACCAAAGCAGCTACTCTCTTTTTAGTCGTGAATGTTGCTCAAAGGCACCTTCAGTACTACTACTATTACAACTGCTGCGCTGCGCAAACATAACGAACGCGCAAGAGTGCACTATTTCGTGAAGAAGGAAGAGGAGAGAAATAGACGTTGGCACTCGTCGTCGTCTTCGGTCTCGTCCTCGTTGCGCCGGGTTGAGGAAAGAGTCCGAGTGAAAAAGCTCCATCGTGAACCCCTAGGAGGAGCAGGGAGAACACCAAAAGCGAGTACCAACGACTTGGTATTTTCCGTGAGCGACGACGACGATAACAACAAACGCGAAGAGGGAAAAAGAAAAGTTATGTATGATTTCTGCGTGACGTATCCGTGGGCAATAATGGTGGCCGGGAGCGGCGTCGCCGGTTTCGTGCTGAAGCGCTCGATACCTTCACTCGCGAGCGGCTTGGTGCTCGGCGCGTTGCTTTTCTTGTTCGCAAATAAGAGTTTACAACAGTGGCAAGAAAATAGACAAACCCGGATATACACTTTCTTGTCACTTTGTGTGACTGCGTTATTGATGGGTGTAATGGCACCAAAGTATATTTTGCGAAACGGAGCATTTTTCCCGAGCGGGATGTTAACCATCGGAGGAGGGATTGTCGGTGTATACTACATCATCCTTTTGCTCGTCGGGGGAAACGCAGCACTTGGAAAGAAGAACAAGAAGCAAGAGTAGCGCATACTGTACGTGATGAATAAATGAACGTTTTTTACACTTCTCAGCGCGTGCGCGAAGCGGCAAATATAAATTGATTCATGTCTAAGGTCACCGAATTTGTTTTTGCCACGTCGAATTGCTCAAAGACTTTCTTCGCTGATGTTAAGAATAAAACCAACGCTATGAATTCAGGCACTCCAATTTTGTTTTCACGAGAAGGGTCGAACGACTTGCAAGCTTCTTCGATGGCACGACTGTCACACTCGCCAAAACCCATCGAACTTAATGCTCGGAACACCTCCGCTTTACCAAGTTTTCCATCCTCATTCACGTCGAACTTAGCAAATTCAGATTGCGTCTTTTCTAAGAAGTTGTTCAAAGACACGTATTCGCTAAAATCGAGCGTCCCGGTGCCTCGCGTCGAATGCAATTTGATTAGGAGTGATATCGTTTGCAGACTAAAGAGTAAACCGTGAGAACCTAAAGCTCGCTGCAATTCAGTCGGAGATATGATTCCCGAGTTGTCCGCGTCGATCATTTTGAAGTTTTCGCGCAACAGGTATTCATCGCTGCCGCCCATGATTTCAATCGTATTTATTGAATCACAACAGAACAAAGTGGCGAATTTCGAGAAGAGTTTGTAAAACAGGTACGAGTGCCTTTTATTGCCATATTGCGATATTGCCACCAAGGCGCATAGGCACCAACATTAGTCTTCGTTCCTAGCACAGCCTACTTAGCTTACATAACAACACGTTCCTAACTAACTAAAATAATATACAATCTACTAAAGCAAAAAGCACGGATGGTGATGTTGTCTTTCATTGTCGTCACAATCTTCTTCTTCACCGCTGTTACCAAGGACTGTACGAAGCGCCGTGAAGCGCAGAGAAGGATGGACTAACGACGCCCCGGAAAACACGACACAAGCCTCACGAAAGCTTTGTGCTGATGGAGATGAGTTTTTTAGCATCCAAATAACAATCATGTTGACGGTCACAAAGTGAAATGCTTCGACGTTTTCGTTGGCGTAGCATGCTGCATCCATGTTTGCGCTCTTTGCAATATCGATAAAGCGTTCGAGATTGTGGACGCACCCTTCAATAGTCACGCGAGCCGCAGAGAGCGCATTGACTACGGTATCTGTGTAATCATTGCTTTCCATCATAGCGCGCTTGAGTGCATGTGCGGCCATTTGGGCGAGAAGCATCGGTTCCCTCCTCGGATGTTCTTCCTCGTCGAATAACTTTTGATGATTTCGAGTGGTGCTCTTAATTTTTTGCTCAGAAAACGCAGTTAATAGTATTGAACTGGTACTTTCGCAAACTTCTGGTAAAAGCAAGGCAAAAGAGTCTGCCAACCATGGTTCCATTGTTGTGCGACCATCAAAAAGTGCGCGAAATGCAAGTTTGAGAACACATTCTGTCTGTGGTAAATCTTTCATCGTTGTTGTTCCATTGATAGCACTCATGACGCCCACACACGCCGACCTGCGAACGTCGTCATCTTCATCCTCTAAAATCAGGAAACTAATTTTAACTAGTTTCGTAAGCGCTGCATCATTAACGCTTAAAGATTTTAAAGCTTCTTTTTCCCCGTTTTTAAAGACATACTTTAATAGCCCGGAATTGTGTAATGCATCTGCTGCGGCGAGACGAACGTCCGTAGACGCAGATTGCCAATCCATAGTTTCCCGGTCCAGCAGAGTGACAAACTCGTATGCATTCTCAGCAATGCCACTCCCATTTTCGCTCACTGATAGCAAAACACCCCAAGTTCGCATTGCTTCTACTCTGCATTCTTCGTTACGCACACGCTGTGATAAAGCACAAAGCGTATTCAAATGCTCTGAATGGGTCGCGCCTGTTTGATCCAATCTCGCGAGGAGCTGCAAGGCAAGTTTCAAAGACGCGTACGAGCCCTCGCAGTCGCGCACAACTCCGTCGAAGCTAGAAGTCATGCGGTGTAAATAGTTCCAGATACACGAACTCAGAGTGCACGCATCCACATCTGAAATTTCGTCTGCGAGCGCGCAAGCCAACAAAGTCTCCATAATTGCCTCCTTTCCTTCGTACGGGACTCCATCGTCAGTCAATACTCTAGAAACGGTAGAAAGATCATTTCCGTTTATGATGCTCCACTCCACGAGTCGTCTAGATATCAACGAAGTAAGATCACTTAGTCCTGGCTCACTCGAGTATCTTTGATCGAGTTGACCTCGGAGGGCATCCACGCTTGATGTGTTCACATCCACGATTTCTAAAAGCGCCGAGGGCATCGATGCGAGACGAGACGATGAGAGAGAAGGAGAAGATGCGCACGATAGTAAGACATCGCTCAGCTGTAACGTTACTATTGCACACTCAAGCCACGTGGAAGCGAGTAACGCTGGTACAATTGGGTCACCATTCTTATCCATCTTTTTTAAAAGATGGCTGGACTGTAAAAGTCCACGTAAGGCACAACGGGTTATTTCTTCTGTAAACTCATCGCACGCTTTACGGGCACTACTACGATCGCACGATTCGTCCATAATTATCCTGAGAACGCTCTTTACTCTCAATAAAGCACCGTGCGTGCGATTCGAATATCTCTCTGAGTAAGTTGCTTCATCCAGCGCCTGCGTCAAAATTCGCGAACGTTCAAATGGACGAGCAACAATTGCAATGGCCGTAGCACATCTATCACGTATCGACATATACTTTGACGTCGAACATGCTTCTAAGTGCGGTACAAATGAGGAAGGATCGAGTGCTGATGATACAGAAGGACCACTATCTCCAACACCGTTTCCTAATCCTTCATAATTAGTATTCACCTTCAATCGCGTCAAAATGGCTAAAATCGCATTTAAAGACGGACGAATCTCCACTTCACACGTTTCATCTCCCTCGTCTATTGCCGAAAGCTCCAGTTCGCGATCGAAAAAAGCGTGCAAGCTTGGATACTTCGTGAAGAAATCATTCGCGTGCAGTGCTTTCGACTGAGACTTGATGCTTGTAATTTCATAATCTGCATTCGCTATCCCCGTCAACTTCTGAACGAGCGATGAGAAGCAAAGTGTCGCAGCGTTTCGAACCTATTAGTATTGAAGAGATAATGAAACGAAAAGTCAGCGTTAATAGATAAACATCAATCAATGTATACAAAGTAGAAGCGATGGATGAAGCAAAACAAATTTAGCGCGAAGCGAGCGAACCGAAGAAAGTTGGAATCCACGGGCTGACCCACGACACGCGATTTACTGTTGCTGGGATAACAAGCCATAGTAGTTCTAGCGTTCGTAAACAGAACTAAGGTAACGATTGCCCAGCGCGTTTCATGTACATTTGTTAACGCGATGGAAAACTGAAGTGTAAAAAAGATACATTGCAGAAAAAAGTTCGAACGAGGTCAAAATAAAGTAAGGACGCACCTCCCATTGCGGCGTGGCGCCCATCCCATTAATGCATAGCTCCGCTCCTTGAGCAGCATAAATACTCGTTGCAAGAGATAAATCTCGATCTTTAAATATGACGCGAAGTACGTTGAATGCGTGTATTTGAGTAGAAAATAACTCTTCGTCATCTTCCCGTTCTAACTGAAGTACCTTAAAAAGTTCCTCGATGGCGTATTTCAGCATTGGTCGCATTGACGAACTCTTTTCTGAAAGAAGAAGAGCTAAGAACGCGAAAGGAATACCTGCAGAGCGGCGAACGCGATCTTTCATGCTTAATTTTGCTTTGTTCACAATTTCTTCATTCAACAAAATCGTAAGCCAGCGCAGAGGCAAAGCTGAAAGATTCCTCTCCGCAACATCGTAATCATCGAGGAGGCGCTCACATAGCGTGGTGAGACCAATGCGTGTTTTGTCTATTGCACCGGCGTGTTTGACCTCGAGCATCACCGATATGAGATGCTCACCCAAGTGTTTCAGCGCGTCGCCGGAAAGAAGATCTGTGTGCTTTGTTTTCGAGGACAATGCACCGACAAGCAAACCGACTTCTTTCATTGTTAGCCACGATGCCGTAACAATCGTTTGAGCTTCTGGAGATAAGAAATCTTCTGTCTCTTCATTGTCAAAGTCAACTGCAGAATTTACAGCGACGACAGCAGAGCCAGATACTTTTGAACTTTCTTTACCACGAGCAACCTCAGATGCGGACACCCCTAACATATCGGGCGTCGAAATATTATCACGAGCTAATAAAGTCACACGAATAATCAAATCGATGAGTTTGTCAAACGTTCTTCTCAATTTTTCCTTGCTTTCACAATCACTTTGAATCGAATTAAAATCAATTTCTTCGAGCGCATATCTGCGTTACATTCGAGAGATGACAAAGGGAACACAATCTTCTTAGTATACAGACCTAGAGGAAAAGATGTCGCGATGCGAGCCAGAAATAAAAGAAAATGAGACCAAGATGTAACCACAGAATGCAATTGTTGAGCGACTCAGTCCTGGCCAGGGTATATTATGGTTCGATTCAGCCAGCTTTTCTCATCAAAATGAGTACAGGAGAGGGAGCTATGACTCTTCATTGCCGTTCAAGATTTCCTTGCAAATGTTACATCGTGTCTTCTCCGAGAGAATTTTGCGTTGTCGAAAAAAAACAATCGTACCTTGCGAGGAGTAAAGGTCCGTGAGCTAAGGACTTTTTACAGGCGGCCAACACATCAATGCTTGCCAGTTGAACTTGAACTTCTATGAAGTCGTTCAAAGTATCTGTAAAAAAAAGAACAAAGGATAAGGTCAATACGTATATAATATTGATAGAGGACGGATGCGTCCGTATGTCGCTCGTAGTAATAAAAAGAAAGAAATGATAGTTCTCAGGCTGACGTGCAAAGTTTCACGGCACACTAAATTGGTAGTGCACTCATACAGTACTAGCAATGTAGTCGACATCACTGAACAACTCATTTACAAAACAAAAACGAGCTGAAAAGAAGAGCTTCTTTCCAAACACCTCCCTAACTCACCGAGTAAAGAAAAGACTGGAGGCGATTGCGCGTCAGTCAATTTCTCTGGAACTGATACTGAGACTTCTGGAACGAGCGTAAAACTCCACTTTAATTCAAATACGTATTTCTTAATCCATAACCGCACTTGCAAAGCTGCTGCGTCTGATTCTTTTACCATTGGAGATAGAATCATTGATTTTGCCCAAGTCAAGTGCTTACGCAATTCAGCACCAGTTTCAACACCAGGCAACGGAGAAGGAAGAGCACTGAGCATATCAAAAGCAGATTTTCTTAGTCTGTCCCAAGAATCCAGTGATGCATTCAACAACACACGGGTAGCAGCTTCACTTTGCAAGAGCTCCTCAGAAAGTATTCTCGCGTAACCGTTATCGATTCCTTCTCCTTGTGGTGAAGAAATCACGTTTCGTGCGCACGATAAAATTTCAATTGCGGTCGCCTTGCGCTCGTACGGGGCAGCAGGATACAAGTTAAGGACGCTTTTTTTCAAAAGCCATTTAATGAAGTCCTCAGATGCGATCCTATGCTCGTCGTCAATGTATTTCTTTCTGAGCAAACCGAAATGAATTCTATCGAATAATCGCGAGATTGAGGATCGCAACGAATTCATCTGTGCTGAACTTTCCCTGTTTGTATTGTACGTTGAAAGAAAGTATAAATGTGTTAATAAAAAATAAAGAGTGAGGCGACATCGAATGTTCACACGGTGGAGAAAAGCGCTCAGAATGAGTAGGAGGTTAAGAAGCCTCAGGGAAGACGCCGTCAAAAGACTTCGTCAATCAGCCGACTTAACGAAAAAAATCTTCGTCACCGCGCTGTACTGAAAATATAGAAAATCAGATTCAAAACGTACCCGCGCAGATGATGCGGTAATATTCGCTTCAAAAGTGCCAACTCCTGAGCGCCTGGGAGTGTTTGAGAACTTCCCTTCCCTTCCCAACACAATGGTTCCATTGCATCCGTGCGCGAAATTTCGCACGAACTCAACGCTGCGGTTTCAATCATCGAGTGAGATACGTCAAAAAACGATCCATCAGCTTCTTCGTCATCGTAACTGCGTGCATTATTTGTTTCTGGGTGCAGCGTTTCGCCCTTGGATAATGTTTCTTTTCGTTTCTTTTTGCGTTCTCTCTTGTTATTCAAGCTTTTAACAACTTTGCTGCGAATGCGACCAAAAAGTTTTGGGTCGCAAAGTTGTGCGTTTCGAGCTGCTCTCATGATGGTGACGATTGCGCCCGCTCTGAGATGAGAACTGAAACTTTTGCTTCCGTCGCCGAAACTCAAAACTTCTCGAGCGAGCTCCGCGGCAAAAGAAGAATCTCCACCGTACTCCTCTTGAAAAGCGATCGGGAGAGCGTGCGTTGCAACGCTCCTCCTTTTCTTACCGTCAGGCTGAATAAAAAACGGAAACAAAGCGTCAGTCCACCATCTTTTCCAGCTGATGGAAAATGATCTTTCTTCGACGCGGTATGACTTTGAAAGCTCAATGAGAAGCCAGGATGCGGATGGGCCGAGCGAATCATCGTTTGACATGACATCCAAAACATCTGAAAGTATTGTCGTTCGCATTCCCATTATGGCGCGCGATCCGAGCCGTTTTGCGAGCGCGGAGAGTGGTTTGAACCGTGATTTCCTCGCGCCACCATTCGCATTAAAAGTAAGATTTAATATGCTCTGAAAGGTTTCCAGACCCCAACGCATGCCGCTTGGGTCAAACTTTTTCTTGTCAGTCCCAAAAGCACAATCGCACAGAGCATCAAACGCACACGCAATCTCTCTCGTAGTCGAAGCAGTTGTATTAATGTCGTCCCATCGTGAAAGGAGAGCCTGCGAAACGCGACGTAGCAAAGCAAAAAAAGAGTCGTCTCGAGAAATTTCAGCGTCAATAAGTCTCTGCAATAACGTCGTGATTGCATTTATTGCGTGAAATATCGCGTGTGGATCTTCACAGAGCTCTAAAATAGTTAGCACCAATGGAAAGAAAACATCTCTAGCGAGACGAGAAGTCGATGACGATAACACTTCTGGAGCAAGAGCGACGACAAATCCTCTAAGAAAGTGCGCGAGTGCTAGATTCGATTGCTTTTCCACGTGATTACAAAACTGTAACGACATGCTCACATTGCCAACCTGTGCTGTGTCTCCGTATTTATTACTAGAGAATCCAAACGCCGCCGCGATTTGCTGCTCACTCGTCGTAGTCTCCTCGCCTGTATCGTCATCGCTTATTTTATCCAAGAGATGTGCCGCTAGCGCGGTTCCAATAGAAGTTCCGCCAAAAATATTGAATTCCAACGCATCAAAAAGTGTATTCAATACGATTCGTTCTTTTATAATCGCTCTGTTGTTAGCGTTCCTCTTTTCTTTTTCAGCACCTTCGCATTGACAAAAATCTCTCAATAGTCTTTGCGTCAACGTGGCGACGTCTGTACACGCGGCAACATTTGACACGTTTCTCCCATTCTTAATATCTCTCATGACTGTATCAAGAATCCATTTGCATAGTCGTATCATCAAGTGTGCGTTATCATCGAGTGCAGCGTTGAATACTGGTACTACTCTATTTTTAGTAGTAGTGTCGTCATCTTTCTTTCGCTGGCGGCGTTCTGTTCTGGCGTACAAGGACAAAAGCATGGAAACCGCAGGCACGTGCTCCAATGCTGCATCAGCGCTCACATTCTCAAGTTTCTCTAGAAATGCATCGAGATACGCTCGCGTCTCTTCGCAGAGTACGTTCGAAACAGAGACCGCTTGTGGTGACAATAATGATGATGAGCTTTTTTTATTATTGTTTTTAGTCTCGATATTGAAATACCGACTGAAACCGAGGAGGATGGATTTTTTGTGTCTCGAAGCAAAGTTTTGCGGGAGATGCCAATACACGCGAATCAAGGTGCGAGCGAATCTCTCGAACGTCAAATTATCATCATCCTCGTCGCTGCTTTTCAATAACCATTTCGCCACCTCTTTAGAGCAGTCTTTATCGTCGTTCATAAGGAAAGTCGAGTCAATAAATTCGTGGTAGTTAGCCGTCTTCCTCAATTCGTCCGCCAAGATTGCGACTGAGTTTAAGGCTTCGCGACGTTGGAATGATGATGATGATGATGATAATAATGATACGTTTCCTTTGAGTTTGCGCGAGGCCCGCTCGGCGTGAAGACCGAGTGGCATTCTGTTTCGTTTTCTTAAAGGGCTACGCCTCCATCATCTTTTCTTTTCGATGCGACATTTTTTTTTATGGCGGCTATACATACTCGTAGACATGGTAGATGCTTTTTTGCTCTTTTTTCAACTGATTCTATGCACGGTACTATTATTTATTCTAACGTATACGCGGATATAGACTTTGAGACGTCGGCAATAACTACAACGGAGTCGTCGACGAAATCACCCGTGGCTATCGCAGACACCTTCAAACCGTGCTCGATTGTTTCCAGAACGCCTCCTGTTTCGAGCACTTTGTTGGCACTCTCTTCGCGTTCGAGCGTCCAATCCCAGATGACTATCTTTCCATCCAAACCTCCAGAGATGATTTTCGATCCCTCGTGTCTAGGCAAAAATTGCGCGTAAGAGCACGCGTGGGTGTGACCAAATCGAGAACCATCCTCTTTCATCGCCTCGCCTAAGTGTATGGCGGAGAAATTCTGTAAAGGCATGGCGCTGCCGCCGCTCTTCTTTTTGCCGTTGGACGTATTCTTCTTTGAGGAACCTGGTTTACCATCTAAATCTAATACCGAGACAATACCATCACCTCTTGCCACAACGCACAAACGTTTCATGCTACCAATGCTAATATTGCTGTTACTGCTACTACTGTTAATACTATTACTACCAACGAACGTATCCTCCTCCCAACATTTCATGGAGTTTATAAACGGCGGATTGAACGCCGTAGACGTCGATTCAACGAACGCTTCGTTTCCTTTTCGTGCCGATTGCACCTCTTTTATTTTCCACACGTTTAGCTCTTTGTTCTTGCGATTAATCTCCCATTTTTTCACCGTACAGTCGTATCCAGCAGAGATGATCTCCTCAGGTTTGTGCGCTCGAAAGCTCACAGCCGTGGCGCACCCGCTCGAGGCGTCGCCGTGCGCGTTCTTAAACGTTTGCATGAGTGGGAATTCTTCTCCTCCATCTTCTCTCATCGCTAAACTCACTACGTTTACATCACCACTGTCGTCAGCTACGGCCATCCTGTGGCACTTTGCATCAAGCGCTAACGCACTAACATCGTCTGAAAAAGTTCTCGAAAATATCTTTGACTTTGTTTGTTGTACGTCGTCGTCGTTCGAGGAGGAGGAGGAAGTAGTTTTACGTCTGTCGTGCATTTCGAGCACCGCGTTACGGGCAAAATAAACGTATCTTTCCGGATCTATTGCATCGAACAAACACGCTCCAATCTCCTCGCCTTTGAACCTCCACTTTTGTTGTTGTTGTTGTTGTTTTTCTTTTCCTTCAATGTCTTTGTTTCGGGAGACAGTTGATAAACGCAAGTCGGTGATGAAAACGTGGCCGCACTCTGTTCCCGCGAGAACAAGCGAGGATTGACGAGCGCGATCGACACAGAGTGTGCCTTTCCGTATGGTCCCTGGCATGTCATTTACGAGCGTTCGTGAACGACTCGTCGTCGTTGTAGTCGCTCCGCCGCTCATTCTAAACAAAAATACGCGAGTAATTTTTAGTAAAGACGAGAGCGCGAATGAGTGAGGAAAACGCGCGAGGACAGACAAATCACAACAACAAGGAGAGGGTATGAATCGAAACTTATATTTTGTTAATCGTACATATACAGATAGGCATTTTCGATATCATTATTCAACGCGAACAGACACTATTTCTCCTTCATTTTCTTTATTCTTTTGGAATGAGCTTTCTTTCAGGCGTTCCTGGACGCGGCGCCGCACGACTGAGCGTCCTCGCTCCACCTTGAGAAGATAGGTCGCCGCCTAACAAATCTCTATAATCCAACTGTTTATCGCCGTTGATATCCAAACGCATAAACTTTCTCCTAATTTCTTCTACATCCTCTGAATCTACTTTACCGCTCGCTAATAACATGGCGACGAGGAAATCGAATTCGCTCGCGTACCCTTTCTTTCCACCGATATCAATCAGCGTTTGTGCAGTGAGCTGAAAAGATTCCACGGCGGACTCATCCTCCAACGATTGGTACAACGTGTTCTTCGCAATCAACGATAACGAGTACGTCACCAAACCTATCGAGCACAAGCCGTATGCACACGTAAAAAGTCTACCGGGGTCGGTGACGGGATAGATATCCCCGTAACCAACAGTTGTTGTGGTGACAACAGCCCAATAAATACAATCGAGATACGTGTGTCCTTCGATGGCGTGAAAAATCGCTGCTCCGGAAATCACCACCGCGAGAAGCATTCCTACGGCGTACCACACAGAATTTTTTCTCATGCTTTGGATATCTTCGTTCACTTTTTGCGTTGACTTTTCGTGGCTGCCTTTTTGCAACAAGTTTGGTTCGTACTCTTCCGTACCTTTCATTTTATGCGACGAGACGATGGCTTCTCGCAAGGTGACCAAATCCTCTTCAATTTCGCGGCTACGCTTTTCTTCGAGTTTCCCTCGAACATCTTTCGCCTTGACGAGAAACCACATCGTCAAACGATCAAATACAGAAGCAACGATTACAATTCCCGTAAATATCAAAACCATGATGTATATTTTACCGCCGTCGGAGACTGGGTAATAATCGCCGTACCCGATGGCCATGATGGTTACAGCGACGAAGTAAAACGCTTTCACGAAGGAACCACTAAACGCCGGTTCGTTCGGATCCGTCATCAGAATAACCACCGATATGCCAATGTAGCAGGCAAAAATAGGCAAGGTCCAATCGATGACGAAGTTTGCTAACGCACTTCTCTCGCTCCGTTTATTCTTCGCGTTTAATCTCCACTTGGACAAATGGTCCACCAGCCTTCTCCTCCGAAAAGGAAACGTTTTGTTGTTGGAATCGTCGTGCGCGTCACCACCATACTTCGTGGACGGCGAGCCGTTGTTCGAACCACGACCAATCCCTGATGAACGCATTGCGTACGGATCGTACGCATCGTCGTCTTCGAACGAGTTGTCGTTCGAGTTACTCTTGCTCACGGTCCCGTACGTGGACGCGCCTTGGGTTATAGATTTCTTTTCGGCCATCCTCTCGTTCTTTTTGTCCTTCACAAATTTTGTGTTTACGATGATTTTATACGATTTTACGAATAGGGGACGATTCTTTATTTACACTTAATTATATATACACTCGCTCGATCGACGACGTAAACGACGACGATTCTTTTATTCACTCTGTCTGCTTTTGTAGGAGTGAATGAAGTGCGTGTGTTGCTCCTTATTTTTGCGGAGATGATTAAAGAAATTGGCCGCGGTCTCTTTTTTATTACCCTAAACGCAAAAAGAGGAAAACAGAAAAGAGAGCACAACACCAGTTTTTGATTTGATTGATGCACACGCCACAAACGAAGAACAAACGAAGAACGAAGAAGACAAAAAACATACAAAAATCATGTTTTTCAGTATTCTCCCCTCTCTCTTCTACTCCTACGTATCGTCGTTATCACAACAACAACAATTATCACAACAACAACAACAACAACAAAAGAGTAATAATAACTTTCCTTTGCCTCCTCAACTGTGCATTGCGCTCGTGTTTCTTCTCATCGACGCTCTGAAATTTGTTTTCCACGAAAAAACGGGCGAAATTTGGTCGTTACAGAGAAGAATAAAAACTTTAAACAACACGATCGGAAGAGAAGCAGACGAGAAACGAAAAGAGGAGCTGAGGAAGAAAGAGAAAGAGTTGCTGACCAAACGAACGCCGTTGATGCGAAAACTAATGAGCTTTGGACACTATCTCTCGTGGTTAAAGTTTCTCATCTCCTCAGCCTTCATAAAGAATTTCTTCGGTGTGCCTCTATTCGAGGTGCCGAGAGTTTTAGTCTGGCCACTCGGAAGATTTTTAGCGTTTCCTCACGGTAACACCTTTGAGTTTGGCCAAATAGCGGTCATTCCGTGGGTGTGTCTCTCCAGCGTGTGTAGCGTACAACTGACGAACGTGTTGTTGGGACCGTTTATTCTTATGTGCTGCTCTTCTTCTTTGGTCGTTTTTGGTCGTCGGCGCCGAAGAGATTTGACTTTGTAGCATAGACGTTAGTTGTTACTTTATTAAGAGAGATGAGTCCGACGACTGAATCCTTTACGCGCGCGGGTGTGTGACTGGTAGCGTCGTCGTCGTCGTCGTCGTAGATTATTATTAGCGTTTAGTAATAGAGAATAGGAACTTGAGAGTTTAACAAAACAACAACCTTTTGTGACCTTTTCTTCTTCTTCTTCTTCTTCTCCTTCTTCTTCTATCAAACCTCACTCTCTTTTCCTCTGCTCTACGAAAAACATAAGATGGGATTCCAAAAGTCCTCCGCGGCTGGTAAGAAGAAGAAGAAAAAGAGCAGCGGCAGCAGTAACAGTTCGTCCGCAGTGAAGATATCGTCGCAAACGCCAATTTTCGGATCCATCGAAGACGGGGACGAAGAGGAATTCGATTTGGTTTTACGAGAGAATCCCGACGCCATCAGCGAACGTAACAAAAACGGTTGGAGTCCTTTACACCAAGCGTGCTTCTCGGACAGAGCAGAGTTTGCGAGAAAACTCGTCGAGCTAGTCGGCGAAGAGAACAGAGTTGCGTACATCAACGCGCCGTGTAAAGATGGAGATACTCCTTTGCACTACGCCGCCTGTCAAGACGCCGTCTCGTGCGTAGAATTCTTACTCTACCAAAAAGGCACAGAGTTAGAGTGGAAAGACTTGGACGGCGAAACAGCCTTGGACGTTGCGCGGCCGAAAGCGAAAAGATTAATAAAGGAAAGATTAGAAAAAATAGCAGCAAACGGGTCAGACGAGGCGGTGATGATGACGACGTGATTGAGAGAGGTAAGAAGTTCCTCAAAAGGACTCTGATTTTTCTAGTCGCTGCGCGCGCAATTGTCAGTGTATCGTTCGTAAAAATAAAATGAACAGTACTGTAACCGAGTATATGAATCTACATCTTATTCTTCTTCTCTTCTATTCAAAGTGTTTCTTACTATTCGAAGAAAAGATTCTCCCTGAAAGCGTGCGTCGCGAAATCTGGAGAGCTGAGATGCACTCTCCGAAACGCGTTGTGTTCTTGTTGTTGTGGCGGTTCGTGCGCCATTTCCTCTGCTCCTTCCTCCTCTTGCGCGTCGCGCGATGACGCTTTCTTTTTAAGAGTACTACTAATCCCTCCTACACCCGCTGCATTCCAAGCCATACCAGTCAAGATGACAAACATGAACGAAAGAATAACATTCTCTCGTCTGCGTGCCTGCGCGCGACTGTTTTCAAACTCCTTCAGCGCACCCATCAAGGCGTGCTCGGACTTTGTGAATCTATCCGCTTGCCTCTCCGTTTCTTTGTCGCACTTCGACGCAGATTTTTCCATCCTTCTCGCGGCTTCATTCAACGCGTTCGAAGAGTTTGTCACCACCGCAGCAATCTCATCGATTTCTTTATTTAAATCGTCCAACGCACCAGCGTATCGCTCGTTCAAGCTTTCGATGTAACGGTCAAGCACAGATTGGTTCAATTCCAAATCTTTCACTTTCTGCGCGAGTTTACGGAAAACGTTTTCGGAACCTTTACCGCCTCCTCCGGGTTGCGAAGCCGCTGCGGCCGCTGCTGCCGCCGCCGCTGCCGCCGGCGTCGAAGCACCTTCAGATGAAGAAGCAGCAGCGCCGCTCTCGTTCGATTTCATCTTATTGCTGAGGGACGACGATGATGATGATGGCGGCGGTTTCATCTGGCCAGCAGATGAGGCGTTGGAATTTTCTTCACTCGTCGCGTCAGCCTCGGGAACTTCCGTAGCAAGCGTTGCGTTCGCAGAAGTAGTGGTAGTAGCAGCGCTAGAAGAAGGGGTGGATGTGCCACTATTCTCTCTCGTGTCGCGCGACGACTTATTGGCTGTTACCGCCTGCTCATCCTTTGGGGGCAATGTATCTTTCATCGCCGCGTTCACTTCCTCCTCGTTCACTTCATTTTTTTTCACATTGTTAGTGGCAGCAGCGACCGACTCGCCGCCGGGTGAATCAGTTTTACTTGTGCTACCACTACCACCACTACTACCTTTCGAATTCTTCTCTGTTTTCGAATCTTCTTCGCCTTCCCGAGCTGACACATCGGTAGTACTCAAAGGCTTATTCCCACCATTATCAGTTGCATTCTCGTTATTCCCGTCGCCGTCGAGGTTCTCGTCGCGAGTATTTCCCACAACATCGGCGTCGTCAACATCAGACAAGACAGAACCGTCCAACGCATCGTTGTTGCTATTCTCTCCTTCCTCGAAAGATGCCGATGCTTCTGCTTCCTCAGTCTCGTCCGTTTCGCGAAACAATTGCTCTACTTCCTCAACCTCTTCTTGTAACCTCTCCATTTCTTCCCGAAGCGTCTCTTTGGCGTCTTTACCGTGAACGCGAAAAAGAGAAACCGTACAAAAGTGATGAGATCCAAAATGCGTCATAAAGCGAAGCTGTACGTATCGCACCCATTCGTTCGCGGGAATGGAAAACTTTTGCGGCTCTCTCGACCGCGAGGCTTCACAAGTAGCGAGCTTTTTCCAACCGTCCTTATCGCTGTGATGACCTTCCGTCCCCCAAATTTCAAAGTCGTGCATGCCGGAAGAGTGAAATTCGTAGTCGGCGACGATAACTTGAGTCAAAGTTGCTTCTTCGGAGAGTTCGACAGTTACCCATTTGCTTTCTGCGTTGCACGGAGATATGTAATACGAGTCCATATCTTCTGAAAGCATCGCAGAAGCGTGCTTCGACTCCTCGTTACTCGAGATAACTTTTGCTCCATTTCGGACCGAGGCTAAATTATACTTTTCTCGGTCTTCTTTGGTGACGGATTGAGGTTGTATAATTTTATTGGCCATGTCATCATCATCATCATCATCATCATCATCATCGTCGTCTTCATCATTTGCATCGCTTGCTTTGCTGTCTTCGCTGTCAAGATGTTTGCTCTCCTTCGAATCTGCAAGGTTATAATGCTCGTCAGCACTGCTCTTATCAATCTCCGCTTCTACTTTTGTGCTGCTCTCAGACGACGAAGCCGCCGCGTTCACATCAAATACAGATGTTTCAGATTCCTCGGATTTTTCCGCCGCGCTCTTTGTAAGCTCAGTCTCATCGGCCGCTTTTTCGATGCCGTCATTCCCTGCGTGCTCTTCGTTTCTATCTGTCTCCGTTTCTCTGTCTCCTTTATTTTCGGAAGTCTTTGCACTCGACGCCGTCTCCTTGTTCGCGACTTGTGCTTTTTCAGTCTTCTCGATGTCCGTTTTCTCGTTCGCACCCTTTTCATCTCCATCAGAAGCTTTTTTCTCCGACGACGCAGTGGTAGAGGATAATGAAGACGACGACGACGACGACGACGATGATGATGATGATGCAGACTTTTCCTCCGCGAGAGTAGCATCATCCGAAACGGAAATTCCGGATTTGGTGGATTCATCTGCTTCCTCTCCAGGTGTAGACGAGTTCAGGTCTTTCTCGCCGTTGCTCGCGACCATCACCACCGGTTGTTGTTCGCCGCCGCTGCTAATATTCTCGCCACTTTTCGTTGCTTTTTTAGCCTTCTTCTCCAACGCTCGTTTTTGCTGAAGTTGTTCTTGCACGGATGTTTTGTACGCCTTCAATGAGGGCAAGACTTCGCGCTCTGTCTTTTCCCTCTTTTTCAACAGCGGCACGGGACCAATCTTTTCGTCTTCGTCGTCGCCTTCGTCGCCTTCCTTCTGGACGTCGTAAACGCAGAATTCATCTTCTAACGGTGACTTTTGCAGTACGAACGAGGCGAATTCTACGCGCGAGTACACCTTCGACCGTCGCTCGGCGTATTCCTTTTCCTTTTGTTTGTTTGATTCCTCCACGGTGGCGTCTTTAAGAATAGTTTCCACCACGGGAGGCGCTCCTACTTCTGTGGTCCCAATTTCTCCAGCTTTCCTCGCGGCGTTGTCAGCAGAAGAGACCCCGGGTTCACTTGCCTCTTTTGCGAGCACGTATTGAACAAAGACTGATTCCTCATCGTTGAAAATCAAAAATGAGAGGAGGAAGAGAAGAAGTGCGCCCCATCGACGCGTCGGAAATTGTTGGCGCATCATTTTTGTTTCAGTCGATTCTCTCGGTGACGATTCTCTTTCTTTCCTTCTCTCTCTCACGTGGGAGTAATCGCAAACATGATGTTGTATCTGGCGCGTTATGGCTCTGTTTCACACTCACTTCTTCTTCTTCTTCTTTTTCCCTTCGATAATGATAACAACCCGGAGTTTTGCTCTCCACTACCTTTTCTCGCTGTTCGCTGTTGAATGCGTTGAATTTTTATTTTTGTGGATGTCACGTCGTTTTTGACTTCTCTTAAAATGTTGCCTCTCCTCCTCCTGTCCTCTGCTCGCGTCAAAATCGAAGCTCTCTGGTAGATACAAACAAACACGCAGCAGGTACTCACTAACAAAGACTGATTACTCACTAACAACAACAACTACTTCTACTACTATTATCAAACGTATAATAATATAAAACGAGGAAAGAAAGATAAAGAAAAAGTGAATAACGAGTAACAATGTCGTCGGCTGCGAAGGCGGTTTCGCTCAAGTGTAACGTCTGCGGCCTTCTTTTGAAAAGCGTGGAGGAGTGTCAAACGCATGGGGAGATGACCGGTCACGCCGATTTTGCAGAGTCAACGGAAACAATAAAAACGATGAAGTGTCGAGAGTGCGGGAAACGATGCAGAAACCTAGAGGAACAGAAATTGCACGCGAACTTCAACGAAGGTCACAGCGTGTTCGTTCCGTGCGAAGAGAGCGACAACGTGGTACAAACGGCCAAGGAGTTTCGAAAGATGGAGAACGACATGCGCGAAGACGCCGGGTTGCCTCTCAAGAAGAAAAGTTCAAGTAAAGACGACGACGTCATGATCATCGACGATGACGACGACGACGACGACGACGACGACGAAAAAGTTGAGCCAGAAGTTTCGAAAGAGATGGTTGAAAAGTTAAAGGAGCTGGGATTTGCGCACAATCGATGCGTGCGCGTTTTATTCGCGACGCAGTCGGATTCAGTCGAGCAGTGCGTGCAATGGCTCGCCGAACACCAAGACGACCAAGGAATGGACGAACAACTGCTCGTTTCGAAGAAGAAAGCCGCGGCAGCGGTGAAGAAAAAACTTTCGAAAGAAGAAGCGCGCGTGGCTGCGGAGAAACTTCGCTTAGACGTCGCCGAAAAGAAAAAGAAGGAAGAAGCAGAGTTGGAAAAAGTGCGAGAAAAAGAACGCATACGATCGGGAAAGGAACTCTTAGAGGCGAAAAAGAAAGAAGAAGCGCTGCAGTTCAAACGAAACGCAGAGCTGCGACGAATAGAAAAACAAGAAGAAGAGAAAGCTCGTGAGAAAATTAGAGTGAAACTCGAGGAAGATAAGAAAGAGAGACGAAGGAAACTCGGTTTGCCGGAAGAGTTGACGCCGGAGGAAATCGAGCGAGAGAAGAAACGAAACGAAGAAAAGGCGCGAAAGGTGAAAGAGGAGGTGGAAAGAAAAGAAAAGCAAGGCGTGGGAGTCGTGCGCCCCGTGCAGCTCGCGGAGAATTTGCGAAAAAACCTCGTCGACGTGAAGAAGAAGCACAACGATACCGATCCCGCTGGCGTGGAAAGGTGCTACAAAACGCTGTTAGCTTATCTAGGTAACATCGCGAAAAATTTTGAATGCGAACCGAGCGACGAGGCGTACGAAAAATACAGAACACTCAAAGTAAACGGCAAAGCTTTTTCGGAAAGAGTGAAAGCGTTCGATGGCGACGTGTTTTTGAAAACGTGCGGCTTTTGCGAGCAGAAGAACGACGCCGGCGAAGACGTTTTGCATTTGCCAAAGGAAAAAATATCGCTCGCGGAACTCCAACAGGCTGGAATAGAAATCGATAACGCCTTGAAGAACCCATTCTTTGGAGTTTTGTAAATACTTTACGAAAATAGGATTTAGCGCAAATGTTATTACTACACATACAACTTGGTTGTAGATGGTCCTCGCGCGTGTAATAAACTCGCACTTTTGAAAACTCGAAAAACAAATTAAAAATACACGAACACAAAAGACGTCAAAATATCGCTGCTGCTTCCTGCGTCCTGTGAGCGCGTCGCGACGAACCTACTTGAACGTTCCAAAGGAGACACTGAAGACGCGCGATGGATAATAATGAAGCGCCTGTTATTAAAACAACCGAAGAAGTGAGCATTAAGCCGGTATGTGCGACCGTCAAGGAGAGAAGGATTCTCGTTCCTATCGATATCGCTTCTCACCAGCACTCGAAGATATCAACAGAGTTTGTGTTAAAGCATTCGATCAAGCCGAAGGAAAGCAGTATTCATTTCTTGACGATTATACCGAGGAAAGAAGTGAGCGAGTACTCGAGCACTTTGTCACAGAACGCCTCGCGTTGCAAAGCAGCTGAACTCTCGATAGAAAAATGGTTCGCTGATCTCTGTAAGAAAAATGAAGTCGCTTTCACGGTCGAAGCAGTGGAGTTGGCAAAGATGTCGAATAAAACAATATCGTCAATCATTTGCGAACGATGCCTTCGTTTCTCGGGGAAAGTATACACTCTCGTCGCGTTGGCTGCGCACAACAGAAGCGGCATTGCAGAATTCTTTCTCGGAAGTGTTTGCAAATATGTCGTCGCAAACGCGTGCATCCCCATATGCGTCATCAACACAGCTCCACAAATAAAAGAAACGGCTTGAAGTGCATGTGCGTGTGTGTGTGTGTGTGGTTGTAATAAGTAAGCGTGCTAGTTTTCGAGTGAGACAAAGTTTTGAAGCTACTTACTATTGAGTACACAATTCTAATTACTATCATCTTCCTCGATGCGGAATTCCGGCGCTTTATCGCTACCCGATATGAAATACCACGCAAAGCTCGGCAGTCTTAATACGCTTGGTCTCTCCCGCTTCTTCGCGACGACGACTGCAACTTTCTTCGTTACAGATGTTTTCTCGCTTATCTTTTCTGCTCTCTCAGTACCGCTATGGACTTTATCGTTCCTTGCTAATTCCACGTCTTGACCGGTGTTACTACTATCTTGCTCGAGAAGAAATCGTCGTCTCAACTTCTCGTTCTCGCGTCTTATCTCTTCATTCTCAGTCCGCAATTTCTCCACAACCTTCACCGCCGCGTCCTTTTGTCTCTCAGCTTCCTCCATTTTCTTGTGTGACTCTCTATCTCGCATCTCCGCGTTCTTCTTCATGAGACTTGCGAGTTCTAATTCCTCTTTTACCGCTCGTGGAGACATCATCATTTGGTGTCGATGTTCGTGGCGGTGTTCTTCATTCCCTCGCGTGTCGTTTGTATCTGGCGCAGAATCCTTTTCCTTTCCCTTCTCTTGCTCTCTCTGGTTATGCATATCTTCCAGTTTAGTTTCCAAGAGCGTATGTTTCGTTTTTAATTCAGTATTTTCTTCTCGAAGACGATTTAATTCAACCTTTGTCGCACTCAAATCGGCAAACATCACCAGCACCTTGTCTTCGGCTTTCTCCAACGCTTCCTTCATGACGCGTATTCGTTCTGTTTCTACATTTGTCATTTCCTCGTTTTCGTTCGCCTTTTCTTCACCGCTATTCGCGTTACTCTTTCTACTCTCTTTCACTAGTTGTAACGCATCCGCGAGCTTTTGTTTGGTTGCGTGTAACTCTGTCAAGGCAAACTTCCCATTCGTCGCCTCTCGTCGCTCTCTTTCAATCGCCACTTCTGCTCTTTGCAATCGCTCCGACAAGTCCTCACACGCTTCAGCAATCAGTTTTGGACGCTCAATATCTATTTCTTTCCGTACTTGTTCATTCAATCGCTCGTTCTCCTCTTCCAGGGAGGCGAGTTCGCTTATGCTGTCTGCGAGTGCCGAGCGCAGGTCTCGATTCGTTTCCAAAAGAAGCGTCGTGGACGCCTGCGTAGTCGTTTGTGTTCTTTGCGAATGTATTGGATCTGCCGCTATTAGACTCTCGATTTTATCAATTTTGGTCCCTACGCTCGCTTGCGACGGTGAAGGTGAAGTAACCGCAGTTGTTGTTGATGTTGTCGTATTTTCTTCTGCCTCGTGAATAAAATGCAACTTTTTTTCAGTGACTTCATCTCGTTCTTCTTCTATCTCTGCTTCGGCTGGTATTGAATCGGTTGACTTTGTCTCATTTAGTGTTGATTTCGGGACCACTTTCTTTGCTGGCGTAGGCGTTGGTGAGAGTATAGGAGATGGAAACGGCGAGTTTGTTATTACTTCGACAGACTTTTGAATTTCGTTTTGACGAGTGAAGTGGTCCTCAATAAATTTCGGTGTTTCTGGTGTGTCCACCAAAGCCGCGTCATTAGAAGTTTGGCGAGCGGCACTTTGCGGAGTGTTATTGTTGTTGTTGTTGTTGTTGTTGTTGTTGTTGTTCTGATTCGAGTTCTTCTTTTTCTTTTTCTTACCACTCCCCATCGCTGTCGCGTTACGTTACGTTGTGAGCAACTTTGCAAAGCTTTTTGTTCAGTTTTGTGTGTTCGTTCCAAAACAAACAAAAAAGTTTGGCATGATTTTGAATTTTTGCGACAGCCGGCCAGACAGACAAACAAAGTGTTCAAAAATTCAGCGGCGCTCTGTGGAGTGCTTTGATAGAGATGGAGACTCAGGGGTCCTTTTTGAACGGCGCGGAGCCTTCTCCTCCTCTTCCTGATGCAACGAAAGAAGCGGAGAAAGAAGAGACGAGAGAAGGAGAAGGAGGAGAAGAAGAGCAGCAACAACGAGTGGAAGAAGAAGATTTCCCCGGGGAGGAGGAAAAGAAGGAAAGAAGTGAAATGAACAAAGAGGAAGAAGGAGGAGACGAAGAAGCACCGACGACGACGACAACGACAACAGAAACAGACGTGAAGAAGGCGAAGAAAAAGAAGAAAGGGAAGAAAGCAGTCTTCAACCAGGTTTCGCCGTTCGTGCGAAACGTCGTGAACCTTTTGCGGCAAGCCGAATCGACGGAACCGTACTTCACCACGCCGACGTGGAGGAGAACGCCGTTCGAACCGATTCCTTACAAAGCCTTAAAGAAGTACGAACCGGCGCCGGATATGCCGGAACTGGACGCGAAATATATCGAAGAAAAGTTAAACACGTCTTTACCACCCGGGTGGACGGACATTCCGCCGATTCCGAAGGAGTTCCAGGACGTGTTAGACGCGCACCGACAAAATCGTGTTCCACTATGTCCATCACAAAAGTCATCGGCGAAAGAGGAGACGATTAATGGTACGCACGATTATTGCAACACGAACGGGGCTATCAATGGTACGACCGATGTTGAAAAGCCGCAAACGCTTAGCTTTGAAGAGTTACCGGCGTGGGCGAAGTGGGCGCGACCAGATGTTTCGAATCACGTGCCCTTGAAACTGGGCGAAGATATCGAGATTCGGCATTTATGGGGTATGGACTGTTACACTCGCGCGGCGGTTCTGGCTGCAGTTTCGCAAGCAGAAGGATATCGGGGACCAGAAAATGTCAAGAAACGAGAAAAGTTTTTGACGAAAAAGCTCATGCCAAAGGTGCACGCGTTACGTGAAGAAGGTTGGGACATGGAGAAAGCTGCGCAAAATCTCGCGGAAGACTCGGAGAGAGAACGGGATGTGGAAACAAAAGGTGCGGCAGAGTGTTTGATTCGTGCAATTAAAGAGGTTGACGAAGCCGAAGTGCACACAAAAGACGGGAAGAGATCTGCAAAAGATCCGCAACAAACGGGCGAACAAGCGCAGCAGCTCACAAGCGCTGCTTCAAAATCAGGTCGCACTACCAGGAGCGGGAACAATGAAGTCATTACCACATCAACTACTGCTACCGATATTAACAACAGCGGTTTCGAAGAAAGTGTATTGCCGGCTGAAGAGGGACCTACCGATGGAATCGATGTGGAGCGAACTCAAACGAACGGTGCGGCGACGGCAATGGACGTCGACGAGAACGACGACATTCTTTCCGCTAAAAATAGAGCGGAAGTGAAGAACGAAGAAGAAGGAAAAGAAGGCATAGTCAAAGTAGAAGAAGAAGGAGAAGGAGAAGAGATCGATCCGCGAACTTTGCGGCGGCATTATCGATTGCATCCAAAAGGCGTAGGTGTGGTTTGTATCCGTAAAGAAGGTTTACAACCGAGTATGTTTGTTAATCATTATCTCGGCGAGATGTATTCTCCCTGGCGATGGTACGAACGTTGCGACGCGATGAAGAAGCGCAATCCCAATCAAGAGCTTCCCTCGTTTTTTAATATCACTTTGGAGAGACCGAAAGATGACGTTCGAGGTAAAGATACGGTATTCGTAGAAGCCATGCATGAATGCGAATTTGCCTCTCGAATGTCACATTCTTGTGCGGGGAATTGTCAAACCACGGTAATTTCGCACGAAGGGAAACTTTCAATCGGAGTTTATACCAACTCCAAGATCGAATGCGGCGAAGAGTTGTGCTGGGATTATTCGTGTGTGACGGAAAGCGAGAAAGAATTTCGAGCGGCTATTTGTTTGTGTTCGAGTCCTAACTGCCGTGGCTCGTTTCTTTCTTACGCGGGGAGTTCCACGTTTACCGCGGTGATGAACGAGAAGCACAACTTCTTGCATCGAAACGCTATGCTCTGTCGAGCGTGCTCGGAACCGCTGACTGATGAAGATTTAGCTCTCCTCTCTGATTATGGCATTCGAGATTCCGCATTGAATACCCTCTCGGGTGAAAGAGCACCAGAATGGCTCGTAAAGTGGGCATCTTTGATTTTGCGATATGTGCAATTGGAGGAGAAATTACTTCCCGAGGCGCTGTGCAATCTGCCCATGCAAAAGGGAGTGAAGTATAATCTAGAAGGCGCAAAGGCGGAAACCCATGGTGTCGTCGCAACGCGATTACAGAATATTGTCGTAACACTCGACAAGATCAAGTACTTCTTGAGACAACCTGGGCAGTCCGATAAACCTTTCATGCGGGAAGCTACTGAGGCGGATATTATCGAACATTTGTGGACAGGTTCAGAATCGATTCTCGTGCGCGCGATTGGCGCACTCTCGAAAGCGTGCGGTATACTGAAGAATGTACCTCGAAGAAAGGGTTCGCGAGACACTAGGGCTGCCGTCGTGGGAATGAGCACTGCTCCTGCGGAAGTATTACCACCGAAAGTTGAGGAGATGGACGCGAATCTTACGTTAACTACGACGGGGGAGCCGATGAAAGAAGAAAAAATCGAAGAAGAAGAGGCACAGAAAGAAGCGAGCCAGGGAGAAAAAATATCAGATGAAATTGTGGCGACGACGGCGGCGGGGACGACAACGACGACAACGACGACGGCAACTCTCACAATCGCGACTGTAACAGAAGAAGGAGAAAGAGAGAATGATTTTGCTCCAACTGTAACAGAAGAGATCACGAAAGAACAAAATTCTGGCCCAGTGGATGACTCAACCGCGGATGACCACGCGATTGCTATGGCGTTATCGGAAGGATACGATCTCCCTCCTTTGAAAAAAATAAATACGAATCAGGCATCCACACTGGCTGCTGTTCCGTCATCAGTTGGACAAGATGGAGTTCCAAACACCATCTCTGCGAAGAAGATAAAGGAGAAGAAAACGACCCGGACTTTTACGGGTAATCCAACACAGGTTCTTGACGACATCATCGCAAAATCGAAAATGACGCCGTCGACGGCGAGCGAAGCCAAAGAATGGCTTGCTGAAGTATCGGATTCCATTCGAAACTTGGGTATCGAACACTGCGCGTGCGCGGATCTTCTACTCATGTACGCGCGTACTCAGCGATGGTTCACGCCTGAAAAGTTTGTCGGCTTCATGTCCCCTCCCGTGCAGCTTCGCGAACACGATCCAGGATGTAAACAAACGGCGAGCAAAATTTCTATTCACGTAAAAAATACACTTACGAAAAAGTATCAGCCGCATTACCCGTGGGGTCAAATGTGCTCGTGGTTTAAACAAACAATTTACGACCCGACTGCGTCTCTTTCCGCCGACAGACGAGGTACTCTGTCGTTGCCAGATGTAGAATCTGCGTACAACAACGGCGGCGCCTACGTGAAAACGGATCGAAAACAATTGTTCCGAATTTTGCGAGAAAACGCGTCGAGAAATTGGCCGACAACAATGCAGTGGAGTTTTAAAAACTACGCCAAAATGTATGGCTCACCGTGGTTTGACGACGCTTTACAAGAAACGCAAGCGGATTTTGCTGCTTTGAAAAAAGGACAGGAGCAGGACATGGGGATGCGCGAGACCAAAGAACAGACGTTTGGATTTTTAGACGAGGTCGAAGGATTGATGTCAACTGGTACGACATCCTCTGTTGGTTTCGCGCGAACATTTAGGAAGAAGAAGCGCGGTAAAACTAGTGCAGGAATAGGGAAGCATAAGAAGGAAACGGCGTCGGTGGCGAAGCCGGGGGCGCAACCGAAACAGCCTGGTCAGAACAACAAGAAGAAGAGATCTTTAAACCATTTGTACGCGAAAGGCCCAGATGGCAAAGCGTTTAAATGTGGCACTTGCAGGACTTGCATGAACCCTAAGCTGAAGAAACGGTGCATAAACACGCCGCTTTTGGAAGACGTTGATGTCGGTGATGTCAAAGTGGAAGATTTAGCACCAGGAGCCGTGGTGTATGGGACGACAATTGACTCTTTGATCACGATGCTGTGTTTAAAATGCCAAAGCGGCGATGACGAAGAGAAAATGCTCATCTGTGATGGTTGCGACGGGAGTTTGCACACATATTGCGTCGGATTAGATGAGATTCCCTCGTGTGAGCATTGGTTTTGCGATGCTTGCGCCGGAGGCCCGAAAGAAAAGGCGTTCTATGAACGCAAGCGCACCGCGATATTACAGACGAAAGGACTTTTACCTATTCCAAAGAAGGTGGCTGCGGTAACGACAACGACGATAGCACCACCAACAACTGCAGAACCAGCAGCAGCGACACCACCACCACCACCGACAACAACATTGGTAACGCCAATTCTTCCTCTTTGTACCGCCACTTCTGCCGATGCTAGTGTTGGTTTCACTACCGCCTCCGAAGAACCTAAACGCGAGAATGTCGAATAATAGTACTTGTTAGGATTGATTTACAAAATATAATAGGAAAAGCATACGCGCGCATCACAAAAGTACTCACGTCATCGACGCAACGCTTTAACTAACTCTGGGAACCCGGGCATGTCGCACGTTACTATTCCTTTCCGAATCGCGAAATCAATAATGACGAGAACACAGTTCGGTTTGAATCGCCCTGGTTCGAACGCGATGATTTCGCACACTCGCTCAAGCGGAAGTAATTCAAACGACTCGACCTCACCATCAACGGGCTTCGGAACGAATGATTCGCCTAGTTCCAAATCGTAACAGAATAATACGTCCCTTTTCACGCACTCCCTGTAAAACATGCGATACGAGACGCACGAAACCGATTTGACATTTTCCTCGGAGTATTTTTCGGGAACCCCAGCTTCTTCAGCGAGCTCTTTTATTGCGCATATTGTCGGAGCCATCCCGGCGGGTAACCCACCCGCACTCAAATGATCAAGCATGCCAGGGAACGTCTGTTTATCTTTTGACCTCGTTCCGACCCAAAGCATTACTTTTGATTCACTATTGCCACTACTATTACTATTGACGTACCCATTTACATGTACGCCGAAAGCCTTTATACCTAATAACGATGCCGAGGCACGCTCGACGTTCATGCACACATCACCGTCATCCGAAACGACTGGGAACATTTCACTCCTCCAGCCAGGGATCAAAGAAAGTTCTCTCATCTTTTCAAATACTTCAGCAACTACGCGCGTCTTTTCCTCAGAGCTTGCGTATCTATTCTCACTATCGAAGCAAACAACGCCCTTCTCACTTTTGCTAAATAAAGCGTATCCGTCCGCTGCTTCCAATTTGCCGTGTTTTATAAGCGCCTCTGCAAAGTCGGGTCGCACGTGACCGACGTGCGAACCGCTCACTAGTAAATCAATAAACTTGTTCGAAGATAAATCCTCTTCCGTCACATCGTTGCATGATTCCACAGCCTCTCTCAATCCACGCATTAGAGCTGCGCTTTTATCATTCTTCCATGACGGGGATGGAAGACTTTCCGCTGACGGAGAAAGTGTCATCGTCCTATCTCTCCTCGCTCGATTTCTTTCTTTCCCAGCGAAAGATAATCTTGATACTCTATTCGCAAATAATGTGCGCGGTAGAGATGCGAGTCTGCTCATAAATACAATAGACAGAGATACGCGTTTTTGAGAAGCTGAATTCTTTGGAGCATATCCCCTACTTTTTTGTTCCTCCTTCAACGTTGCATGCACAATAAGGTATAAGAAACGACTTCTTCTGTTTCTTGAGCTTATTCAAACTAAAACAGACTGTGCATATTTAAATGGAGTTCTCTTCCGCAACATTATCATCGACAGTTTCATTCGAGAACGCGACGGTTATTTTCCCTTGCGTGACGCACGGCAACGTCGGACAACTCGCGGCTGATTTGTTGATTTTCAATCTGAAGCTGAAGTCAATCGGCGTTTTGTATCACCCTGATGTTCTTCCAGTTTGCGGCGCAGATCCATTTTCAGAGAATAACGAAGGGAAGCCTGCATCGAGTTTAGAGATTTATGCAAACGAGGATGTGAGTTTAGTCGTCGTACAACAAAGAGGAGAAGTAATAAAAGGATGTCAGCGTAAATTTGCTCGAGAGGTGACACGTTGGTTGAAAATTAAAAATTTTAAGAAGGTTCTTTTACTCGCATCGTTGCCATCGACGGTTGGAGAGAAAGATAGCCAAATAGGCGGCACGATATGGCGAACGATCCAAACGCCGAATGTAGTCACCGAAAGTTATCCAAAAGCGCGAGGTGAACGTGAAAGCAGCAGCATTGGTGATAGCGTCGATGGTAAAACACCGATACGGCCTCTGGAATTTGAACAAATTCCGGAGGATTTAAAGAATAGACGCATTCCACCGTGGACATTCGTGTACGAGTGCATTAAGCAAACGCTGACAACACAATATCTAGTCGCTTTGTGTTCCGAGGGCGATAACAGCGTAGATGCGGATAGAATGGCATCTCGTGCTTTAGAAATCATAGACAACGCATTCAATACGGGTGATTTGCTAATGCCGACGAACGAATTACGGTGGGCGACGCCGCCGAGTTGGAAGAGAGTCTACGGCTCGTTGATTAAACGAAGCGTATTTGCATAAAAACTTGACGAGGGTGTCATTAACCTTTGTATTATAAATCGATTCGCTATTATGTATTGTAGAATTAAAAAAATAGTAATTAACGCGTGGTTCAAGACGAAACACCTTGTTGGTTTTCACTCAATCTACCCGTTCAGATGCGCCAGCAAACATAACGAGCTTTCTAAAAATGGATCTATCGAGACTCCAAACTACAGCCCCATCATCGGATGAGCAAATTACTGAAGCTGCACGTGGACAATCGTGTAATAATCCGAGCTCGCCAAAACACGTTCCTGGTTCGACTACATTGACTTTCTTAGCGCCTTCCTCTTCTGAAACAGTCTTGAAGACTTCGCACTCACCTTGCTCCAAAATATACAAACAGTTAGCTGTACCACCTTGATCAATGATACTGTCGCCTTTATTGAAAGCACGCTCTTTTCTCAAATTACTAACGAGCTCTTTTTGAATTTGGATGGATAGACGAGACATAAGTGGAGACGCGGAGATGATTTTCAACAGAACTTCTCGTTCCATTTCTGTGGCAGCTACGCCTTCGTTTTTCGCTTCCTTACCTGGAACAGTATCGTCCATTTTTTTGTCGTGTGATGCATCTTTCTTGTCTCCAAGACTTTTTACGCTCTCGATGGACTCGTTTTCTTTCATTTGCATGAGCAGTTGACTTCGGTCAATACATTCTGCAGAGACGGATTGACGGCGACGAAATGCTGGACGCTGAGATGATTGACCGTTATTCAACGCCGTCGATGTCGACGATGGCAATTCGCTCACGATATCCACGATCTCATGATCGTCCTCACTGCTCTCTTCGGCGTTTTCGTGAGATCCTTCGTCCTCCTCTTCCTCTTCTGTTTCATCCTCCTCGCGTTCACTTGGTTCATCCGGGCATCCTTCCTCGTCTTCGACGCGAGCCGGCGCCTGCTGTGCGATGCTTACATTCTCCCAGTCATTCGTTCCCTCGTCTAGGATAATATCGGTTTTTTGCGTCGCATTTTCTACCTCCACGTTGCTGCTGCAAAGTTTAAGAATCGTATTCGAAAGAACTTCGAGTGGATCTTGGTGTGACGTTGCATTCTCAACGAGCGCATCGGAGAGAAGAGCAAAAAGGTGCGATACGCCCAAAGTTTCGTTCAAATATGAGCTCGCGTTTTCATCGGAATGCTTGACTGTGACTTTAGATTTGACAGCACCATCCTCGCTTTCTTCTCTATCGTCGTCGTCGTCTTTCTTTTCCTGCTCTTCTTTTCTACGGTCGTCGCTCTCCTCCTTCATCATCTTCGTCGTGTCGTTTTCTTCTTTGATATTGTCGTTGGAACAGAGTTTTCGGATATATTCGCGCGCGTTGTCTGGCCTCTCGCTGAGCGTCGCAGATAACATCCGAGTGAACAAATCATCGATTTTGTGCGTACGGATGTATGCATCGATGCTCTCCCCGATGTGTCTTGGTCTATCGTCGTCCATGATCAATCTACGCGAGCGATTAAAATAATTAAGAAGAGAAAACGGTCAAACAAAGAAAAAGGAGTGGTGGGTGTTTTGAGGAGACGATGGTTTATTTTTAGAGCGTGGTCAAAAATACTCGAAGGTGGACGAAAAGGAAGGAGACCCAAAACTCCCCTTTCTGGTAGAGAGAGATATTGACCCCGGAAAAAAGAAACGTGAAGACGCGCGCGCGATGGCCGCGGAGCGCGGAGATGGAGAAGAACAAGAGGGAGATACAGAGAAACTGCATCGCGAAGCGCCAGATGGAGCGCCAGATCTTCAACCACCGGTGGAAAGAGAGAAGAAGGATGAGGAGGGCAAAAAAACGTCGGGGTATGGGAACCGAGCAGCGCAAACGGACGCGCGACGCTTGATTGACTGTCTCACGGAGTGGTCGGACGTTATATCCTCCTTCATAAAGCGCGACCTCGATATCACGATTAACGACGGTGGAAATGGTATTCATAGCAGTGGTAGCAGTAGGAGTAAGAGTAGTAATGAAATAGCGCAGACGACGATGAAGACGACTACAACGGGCCCGCTTCGAGAAATAGAGAGGTGGAAAGAACGAAACATGGAGAGACACACACTTTACGAACAGCTGACTTGCCAAGAGATGAAAAAAAACGAGCAAAGCTTAGAAGATTCAATACACTCTGCGATGATAGAAGACCCTGAGCAGCTCTCAAAAGCACATCAAACGCTCACTAAGTTTCGATATTTGCGCGACAACCTTGAAGCTCTGTGTGCTCAATCGAAGGAGAATGTGAAATTTCTCGCTACGTTGGAAGGGCATTTTATGACCATCTCGCGCGGCTCGTTCAAACGTATTGCTAATTGCTTAGAACCGACGCTTGAAGCACTCAGACTAGTTTGGATAATTTCGCGTTATTACTCTAATGATGATCGAATGGGGCAGCTCATGGGTCGAATAGCAGACGAGTTATCATTGAGGATAAACTCTGAAATTGACCCAAAGATGGTTTTAACGGAGTCTCGTGAAGACGATGGAATTACGAAAGATAGAGCAGAAGATCACGCTGATCATCTCTCATTGCTGACAACATCGACGACAGCAAATATCAAACATTCAACAAGTCTACATCCAATCATAGCCGATATTCAGGATAATAGTAATCTTACGTTATCGGAGAAGCTACGAGATGCATCTTTAGCGCTGCGGAGCTGGAAGACAAATTATTTAAAAGTGCGCGAAAGTATAGAGCGTTCCAATCGCGACACAAGATGGGAGTTCGACCGCGAACGACTATTTTCTCGAACTGATCATATTGCGCGTGTGTGCGACGATTTGGGCGAAATGCTTTCGGCATCGTTAGATTTTCAAACCTTTCTAAGTCCCAAGTTCCGAGCGGTGACGCTTGATCAAGTAGGTTTTGACGACGCAGTGAGACGAGTTTCGAATATGAACAACCGAGTTAATCGTTGCTCATTCAACGCGTTTGATCCATCAAAAGCTGAAGACTGGGCCGATATTGTTCAAGTCTTTAATGGAGATCGCGTCCGAATTGAACGAGTAGTGAGATCATTCATTGACCAATCGTTTAAAAATTCCACATCCGCCAAAGCAGCCTTTGAATTGCTACACAGCTTTCGAACTATATTCAATATTCCATCACTTCCGATGAACTCAGAATTGCTAGGTACTGCAAGAGACGCCAATGGTCATCGTGAAAATTCTTCTTTACGAACTTCTCCAGTAAGAGATGTTCTGAATAAACAGATGAGAGATACGACGCGTGATATTTTGGACCAGTTTGGTAGAGAAATCGATCAAACCCAACATTTCTTTCACACACAAAGAAGAAATGTTCCATTGCTGCGCAATCAGCCTAGCGTGAGTGGTAAAATTGCATGGTCCCGTGCTCTCTTTGTATCAGTTAGAAGAACTATGCGTATATTTAAGTTTACATCTCTTGGAGAGGATATTCAAAGCGCGGCCGCTCTCGATATCGAGAACAAGTATCTTCATTTTTCCAAGACTGTCTTAGATTATGAAAAAGAGCTGGTTCGAGATTGGAGCTCTACAGTCGTTGATGAATCTGCAGCTAGTCTGCGATCCTTTATTATGATAAAGGATCCTATTACAGAGGTTCTCGGGGTGAATGGAAGGCTTCCGCACTCGTCAGCGCCTTTGTTTCGTCCAAATTTCCACGAAAATTTATCCGTTTTAATAAGCGAAGCCAAGAGTATTTCGCAATTAGGACACGAGATCCCGTCAGCGGCGAAAGCTGTTGTTCTTCAAGAAGATGTTTATCGATCCCATCTGAATAGTTTGAAAGATGTATGCTCGGAGTATTCGCGGGTTACGTCTGGTTTGACATTCCAAGAGTTTGCGTTATTCAAGGAAAAATTGATCGAAGTGGAAGAAGCCTTTGAGCCGGGTTGCTCGAAATTGAACTGGAATGCGCTAGGTTTCAACACATTCGTTCATTCGGCGCGATGTGCGATTGATTCCTTTGAAAAATCAGTACTTGAAGTCAGGCGTATCTCGAAATCGATCAAAGAGCTTACGGAAACGATATCGGAATTGAATTTTTTCTCTCCGTCCTACACAGACGAGGCAGAAGGTGATATTGGGGTGTTGCCAGAATTAGACGATGTGATGGGTACATTAGAACGTACGCGCGATGAAATCATGGAAAGAGCAGTAGGAAAGTATAAGGAAGTTTCGAATCTTTTATCAGATATAGAGTTTTGCGTCATTGGTACGCGATCCAAAAAGGCTCCAGAAATGCAAGCATTTTACGAATTTTCTGAGAGAAGCGTGTATCGCGCTCTCGTCAGAGTCATATGCTCAAGTTTACGCTCGTTTCGAAGGGATTTTATCTCTCGTCGTGACGGTGCGAATGCTGCATATTTTCGATGTACAATTAAATTATGCTCGCAAGACGTAGTCATATCTCCGTCTTTGGAAGAAATTACCACTCGACTGAACTCATTCGTCGATTCGATGCAGAAGATAGGATCAAAGTTTACTAGATGGATGCACGGAACTTGTCGCGAAGTGTTGCAAACCCAGTGTGTTGATGATGAAGAAGTAAGCGATGAGGATTACGACGGTTACCGCTGCATCTCAGGCGGTTTAGAGAATGACGATATCCTCGTGACGGCAGACACTTCTGTCCACGAAAAAGAAGGCGATACGTTTGGTATTACATTCGCGCGTGATCTTAAGTCATCTATCGTATTGAACAAATCAGTGGTTGCTTCGCACCGCGCCATTGAAAGACTTTCGCGGAAAATTGTGAAATATGTCGAAAGTTGGGATAAGTTTCAGCACGCGGTGAACACGAAAGCCCGTGAAGAATCTCTGCAGATGTTCACAGATCTTTCTGGTCTTGAATTTGCACCGCTCGACGAATCGTTCGCTTTGTTCAATCAATATAAAAGTAGAGCATTAGCGGATTCGAAACGAAATTTGATCATTTCTTGTGCAAATATGGATGCAACGCCACTCATCGACGGGATCGCTCAAGAATGCGACATCTGGATCAAAGAGCTTTCTCGCATTTCAGCCGCGCAGGACCGTAATTATCTATCGGAAATGAATTCAAAGTTTCAAAATGTGAACGATGTGATGGACGCAGTTCCGTCAAGTTTGGATGAAATGAAAGTGTTTGTGAGATTGGTTCAAGATATACGTATAGACTGGGAGACCGAAATAAATATTCTGAAAATTAAAGACAGGGTCAAACTCCGCCTTCGTGTGAGACCAGAGGAGTCCTTATCACCATCGACGCCATCATCAACAACACAAATCGACACCATTTGTGAGGATATGAATGCCGTCTTAGACACGTTGGCGAATTGGAAAGCTTGCGAGGAGAAGATTGAAAGAGTGGATGTGGACTCCAGGCACGTTCGGATGAAGTATGAAGATCAATTGCGTAACGATTTGAATGAATTTGAGAGTGCGTGCGAAGAAACGCGAAACGACATGCTAAAAAATGGACCAGCATCTGATAAAAGTTTACTAGATCTACACGCTGGAGCTTTGAAATTAAACGAGTTTAAAACGAAAATCGTTGATTTAAGCAATCGGCGCGAAGCCTTGCGTGACTCTGAAAAAGCGTTCCAATTTCCCCCACGTTCGGTTTCAAGTTTGCAAGAGTTGCGAGAAAATATTGAAGAATATATGAGCTGTTACGCAGTAATCGAAAGATTTGATTCGAAAGTTAAAGTTCATTCGTGCGTGATATGGGATGCTATCGATATTGAAAAACTGCGTGCAATTGCCGAAGAGTCCAAAAGGGATTGCGAAACAAATATCACTGAAAGTTCCAAGACATTCGAATTGATCATGAGCATTAAAAAGAGCATAGCATTATTTGAAGAGACTCTTGATTTGTTTTGTACTCTCAAGTCACCGGCAATGCGTCCAAGGCACTGGGAAGAGTTGGCAAGATTGGCGAAGACATCGATCGCATTGACTACCGTATCCCTAGAGGACGTGTTGAAGCTTCGACTATATGAACATGCACAACATGTCAGAGATATCACGAACAGAGCCGAACGAGAAATGAAAATCGAGGATGATTTGATCAAACTTAGTGCGGAGTGGGAGGACGCCAAATTTGATTTGCGGCCGCTCGCACGAGAATCAAAAGAGACCCGCGAGAAGACTCTGATCCTTTGCTCCGTTGATGATATCACACTTTCGCTGGAAGATTCAAGCCTGACGCTTCAATCAATGTCGGCATCTAAACACGCGGCACCATTCCGAGACACCGTTCAGAGTTGGGAGTATAATTTGGCTCATATTTCGGACGTGTTAGAGGCGTGGATTGGGACGCAACGCAAATGGATGTATTTACAATCAATTTTTTGTGGAGCCGATGATATCCGGGCTCAACTTCCCCGTGAAGCAGACCAATTCGACCAAATTGATCTTGCCTGGAGAGAAATTATGCGAAGCACGCAAGAGAATCTGGAATCGAAGGTACTAGAATCATGCAGAGTTGAAGGGCGATTGCACCATTTAAAAGAACTCTCTTTGCAATTGGAATCCTGTCAAAAGTCGCTATCTCAATATCTGAACACGAAGCGCGATGCGTTCCCGAGATTTTTCTTCATTTCTGACGACGAGCTCTTGTCCATACTTGGCACCTCTGATCCAACGCTTGTTCAAGAGCACATGCTGAAGCTCTTCGATAAATGCGCGAAACTGATCTTTGGTCCAAACGATGAATCCATCATTGGGTTGATGAGTAGCGAAGGCGAGTCGTTCGAGCTCTCTGAGCCGGTTCAAGTTTTAGGTTTACCGGTCGAAGTTTGGATGAGAAAAGTTGAAAGCGCCATGCGCATCACGCTGAAAGAGATGTGCAAGAAAGGAATTCGGAGGTATGTCAACGCATCTTCGCGTACAACATGGATACTGGAGGAATTAGGTATGGTTGCGCTCGTCGGCTCTCAGATTTGGTGGACTTGGGAGGTTATCGATGTTTTTCGTCGCGTCAAGAACGGTCAAGATAAGATGGCGATGAAGCTACTTTCAGAAAAACTGACGGCACAGCTAGCAGATCTTACTAAGCTCGTACGTTCTGATTTAACAAACCTGGAGCGGAAGAAAGTGAATACTATGATTATAATCGACGTACACGCTCGCGATATCATAGAAAGCTTTGTCCGAGACTCGATTCTAGATGAATCTGAGTTTGCATGGGAATCTCAGCTTCGCTTCAAATGGGATAAAAAGCGAGATGACATCGTAATCAACCAGTGCTCCGGGGAATTTTTATATGGATACGAATATATGGGTCTAAATGGACGATTAGTAATTACGGGCCTAACCGATAGATGCTATATGACACTCACGACGGCATTGACGTACCGGCTTGGGGGCGCCCCGGCTGGACCTGCTGGGACGGGTAAAACAGAAACTACAAAGGATTTAGCAAAGTCTATGGCATTGCTTTGCGTGGTATTCAACTGTGGAGAAGGACTAGATTACAAAGCGATGGGGGCTATCTTTACTGGTCTCGTACAGTGTGGCGCTTGGGGTTGTTTCGATGAGTTTAATAGAATTGACGCCGAAGTGCTCAGTGTGGTATCATCCCAAATCCACCTCATCCAGGAAAGCTTGAAAACAAACGCAAAGCGTTTCAACTTTGAAGGCAAGGACATCGCTTTAGACTCTAGGACAGGGATTTTCATCACCATGAACCCTGGATACGCCGGCAGAACAGAGTTGCCGGATAATCTGAAAGCTTTGTTCCGCCCAGTTCAGATGATCGTTCCGGATCTTCAGCAAATTTGCGAAATCATGCTATTCTCAGAAGGTTTCGACAGTGCTAAAGAACTCGCGAAGAAGATGACAGTCTTGTACAAGCTCGCAAAAGAGCAACTTTCGAAGCAATCTCATTATGATTTTGGTTTGAGAGCTTTGAAATCGGTGCTCATCATGGCCGGAGCTTTGAAGAGAGAATCCCCAGAACTCGATGAACAGCTCGTATTAATGCGCGCACTGAGAGATATGAATTTGCCGAAATTCGTGTTCGAAGATGCTCCTTTATTTCTTGGTTTGATAAATGACTTGTTCCCAGGAATGGGTTGTCCGCGCGTTCGGTATCCAAATCTGAACGACGCCGTGGAGAAAGATTTAGAGAATAACGGGTATCAGGTTCTTACCGGTCCTTCTGAGCAAGTTGATAAGATTATTCAATTATACGAGACAATGCTGACGAGACACACAACTATGGTTGTTGGAGAAACTGGGGGCGGGAAGTCAGTTATCATTAAAACTCTCGCCCGTGCTCAAGATGCGCTCGGTAAACCAACCAAGTTGATTTTGCTGAATCCAAAGGCGCAATCAGTTTCTGAGCTTTATGGCTCGCTGGACAGAGATACCCGTGAATGGACTGATGGGCTGTTATCAAACATATTTCGCGAAGCTAATCGTCCCCTACCGGAAAACAGAGAAAGTGAATCTCGTTATATCGTTTTTGATGGTGACGTTGACGCCGTGTGGGTAGAAAATATGAACTCCGTGATGGACGATAATAAACTATTGACGTTACCCAACGGCGAACGCATTAGACTTAGAGATCATTGCAAATTGCTATTCGAAGTTGCTAATCTAGCGCACGCATCACCAGCGACTGTTTCTCGATGCGGTATGGTCTATGTGGATCCGAAAACATTGGGATTTCAACCGATTTGTACTTCTTGGATAAAAAAACAGGGTACGGAGCTACTTCAAAGCGTGCTCTCGCGCATATTCGATAAATACGTTGGTACTCTCGTAGAGTTTTGTTTGGAAGGTATTTCTGACGAGGAGCTACCCCCAACTTCTAGCATCGAAAGAACGTCGTCGAATTATGTGGAGCAACTATGTTCTCTCCTCGATAGTTTACTTCCACTCTCTTCAAAAGATGCAGAAAGCCATCGCGGGATTTCTTTCGGAGAAAGCAATATCACTGCACCGGATGAGCAAGTAGTGGAATTTACAAGAAAGATCGAGAGAATGTCTATCTTTGCTCTGACGTGGTCGTTTGGCGCCACGGTGGTTAAGTCAGATAGGATTAAATTTGACACGTTTCTTCGGAAGCTTACCAACGATCCAGCGTGTTCGTGCCCTCTCAATTTACCGGATTCTGGTACAATGTACGACTATGGTTATGATCGTTCCAGCGATACGTTCTTCTCCTGGGAATCCAAAGCCGAAAATATTCCGTTAGCTGCGCGCTCGTCGTTTTCATCTCTACTTATTCCCACAGCAGATACCGTAAGATCTTTTTGGTTATTACAAACGTTAGGTAACGCCTCAAATAAGCCTATCCTCTTTGTAGGTGCATCTGGCACGGCAAAAACTGTTACTATAGAAAAGGTACTCGCTGAAATGACAGGCAACGATAGTAAAATGTCTTACATAACCATGAATTTGAGTTCGAGAACAAGCTCTCTTGATGTGCAACGAGCTATTGAAGATTGTATTGAGAAGCGCACCAAAGATGTGTACGGGCCACCGCTTGGTCGAAAATTAATTGTATTCATTGACGATTTGAACATGCCAAAAGAAGATTTATACGGAACGCAACAACCCATCGCATTGTTAAAAACTATGCTCGAACGTGACGGCTTTTACGATCGCGGTAAGGAGCTAAACTGGAAAACTGTCAAAGATACGCGTTTCATTTGTGCAATGGGACACCCGGGCGGAGCGCGAAACACAGTTGACGCACGCTTCGCTTCTCTATTCAATATTTTTGAAATTGAGGCACCGTCTGAAGAGAACCTAAAAGCCATCTACCGAAGCATTCTCGAAAAGCTGGCCAGCGAGCTTGGCGTAAATGATGACGGAACACCGTGTATTAGCAGCTTGGTGTGCGAAAAAATTCTCGGCGCTACTCTCGAGCTTTATGATTATGTGCTCGATGCTTTACCACCAACCCCCTCGAAATTTCATTACATATTCAACCTTCGCGATTTATCGCGCGTCTTTGAAGGTATGAGTCAATCATGTGCCGATAGCATTGCTTCAGAAAGTGCGTTTGTGAGATTATGGCGAAACGAGGTGTTGCGGGTGTTTCATGATCGATTAGTAGACTCTATCGATCGAAATTTGGTAAAGCAAAAAATAGGATCTCTCGTTATTGATTATTTCGACTGCGATGAGAATTTATTGAAGCATGCCCTTTCGGATCCGGTTTTATTCGCCGACTTTAGGACAGAGTTACTCGTTGGAGAAGAAACCATGGAAGGAGAAGATACAGGAGTACCAGAAGTTCAAGATGGATGCAGCGAGGGTGTGCAAGAGCCGAATGATTTCTCAGTCGAGAGCGCTTTGAAGACAACGCGAGCTCAATACAAAGATGTGGGAACCTATGAAGATGTTAAAATTACTTTCCAGAAAGCGCTGGATAGTTGCGGAAGTAAAGAGGGTCCAAACAAAAAAATGAATTTGGTCTTTTTCCACGATGCTCTCGAGCATGCGACCCGAATCCACAGAGTTTTGAGACAAGAGCGTGGACATATGCTCCTTATCGGAGATGGTGGCTTTGGGAAACAGTCTTTAGCAAAACTTGCCGCGGCAGCAGCGGGTTGTTCAGTGTTCGAGATCACTTTGACACGTGGGTACGATGAGAACTCTTTTCGAGAAGATTTGAAACGTTTGTTCACTAGAGTAGGAGTAGACAACGAGAAAGTAGTATTCTTATTCACAGATAACCACGTTGCAAACGAAAGCTTCTTAGAACACATCAACAGTATTTTGACGAGCGGCGCAGTTCCCGCGCTGTACCCGGATGACGAAAAACATATTATTATGCGATCGGTCAGAGATGACGCTCTCAAAGAAAACGTACGCGATTCTAAAGAAGAACTTTGGCGTTTTTTCATCTCGCGCGCGCGAATGAACTTACACATTGTGCTGTGCATGTCCCCAACCGGAGATTTACTGCGTTCTAGGTGTAGGAATTTTCCTGGTTTGGTAAACGATACTGTCATTGATTGGTTTACAGCGTGGCCGGACGAAGCACTTTTATCTGTTGCGACGACATTTTTGAGCTCAATCGACGAGATCCCATCAGATTTACGCGGTCCAATTGCAAATCATGTGGTATATACGCACCAACTCGTCACGGAACTATCGATAAGGTATAAAAGGGAGCTGAATATATCGAATTATGTCACTCCAAAGAATTATTTGGACTTTATCGCAAACTACTCGAGGATGCTTGGTTGGAACCGGAAAAGAATCGGTGAATTGAAAGCCCGTTTAGAAGGCGGCTCTTCGAAATTGATTCAAGCTGGGAGTGAAGTTGATGCTATGCAAAAGTCCCTCAACCAGGCGAAGGAAGTCGTTGAAGGTGAGACGAAAGCATGCGAAGAGTTGCTGAAAGTAATCACGGCATCTACGACTGATGTCAAATCGAAGCAAGAAGCGGCAAGTATAAAAGAAATAGAGTTACAAAAAGAGAAAGAGACGATAGGTACGAAGAAGAAAGAAGCAGAAAGCGACTTGGCGAAAGAAATTCCCGCGTTGGAGGCTGCGGCATTGGCGCTCAATTCACTGAAAAAGGAAGAAATTACTGAATTGAAGTCATTCGCAAAGCCGAATATTGCCGTTCAGAAAGTTTGTGAGTGCGTAATGATCTTGAAAGGTCTGCCCAACGTTTCTTGGTCAGGCGCAAAAGCGATGATGACAGATACTAATTTCTTGAAGTCGCTAATTGAATTTGATAAAGATGCCATAAAGGATAAGCAAGCAAAAGAGCTAAAAACGTACACGAAAGATTCAAAATTTACTCCGGAGGAGGTGACGAAAATTTCTAGCGCTGGGGGTGGTCTCCTCAAGTGGGTTTTTGCCATGATCAAGTACAACGAGGTCGCTCGGACGGTGAATCCAAAGCGAGCAGCAGTCGCATCTGCTGAAAAATTGCTTCGGACAAAAACGAAAGAGCTAGCGAAGACAAAACTTGAAGTTGAACAACTATCTGAGGAACTCACGTCTCTGACTGAACAATTTCAAGAAAAAACGTCGAACCAGAAGAGATTAAAAGAAAGAGCTGAAACCATGGAAGCGCGCTTATCTGCAGCTGAAAAGCTTTTGAAAGACTTGGAGTCTGAACGCGTCAGATGGGCAAAAGAAATGAACGAACTCGATGAAAGTATGAAAAATTTAGTAGGAGATTGTTTGTTGACGAGCTCATTTTTATCCTACTCTGGCGCATTCACGTTTGAGTTTCGCAAAAAGTTTACGTACAATACGCTATATAAAGACGTGGAAGCCCGGAATATTCCGGTCTCTCCATCTTTCCGTTTAGAAAATCTGTTGACGACGGATGTGGAACTCGGGAAATGGGCGAGCGAGGGTTTGCCGACGGACGATTTGAGTGTTGAAAATGGTATTTTGACAACGAAGGCATCTCGATATCCGCTATGTATAGATCCACAAATGCAAGCCGTGAGATGGATCAAGCAGCGCGAAGGTAAAAATCTCATTGGGAAGATTAAAACGTTCAGTGATGCAGATTTTCTCAAACAACTCGAACTCGCCGTAAAGTATGGGCTGCCATTTCTCTTTGAGAATGTTGGCAAACACTTGGATCCAGTAATCGATAACGTTTTAGAACGTCGCATCACTGAGCGGAATGGTATCAAGACGGTTCAAATAGGAGATTCCGAGGTAGAATGGGACGATAACTTCAGGCTATATATGACTTCCAAACTCCCAAATCCAAGTTACGGGCCCGAAGTTTCGGGTAAAACGATGATTATTAATTACGGCGTCACTCTCGTAGGACTTCAGGAACAACTGCTCAACGTGACAGTCATACTGGAGCGACCAGATTTAGAACTGCAGCGCGAATCTCTCGTTCAAGAAACATCCGTCAACAAATCTTTACTTAAAGACCTCGAAGATACATTACTAATGGAATTGTCCTCAGCTTCGGGTGAAATACTTGATAACGTAGAACTGATAACCACGCTGGATGAGACGAAGTACAAGGCAAAGGAGATTAGCTGTAAGCTCGAAGAAGCGAAAGCTGCGAGTGAGAAACTTGTATTGGCGAGACGAGCATATGAACCTATCGCAAAACGAGGAGCCATCTTATATTTTGTTCTTCAGAACCTCAACAAAGTAAACTCGATGTATGAATACTCGTTGACATCGTATCTGGAAGTTTTCAGGTCCTCGCTAGCGAAAACACGAGAAAAAAACAACTGCGGGTCAAGTACATCGACAGATGATAGTAAACACAGCCATGATAAGTCTTTACAAAATACTATCACAGAATTTGTTAATGACTTAACCCTCGCGGTATACGAATTTGCTTCATTAGGATTGTTTGAACGTGATAAGTTGACGCTTTCGATGCATATGACGCTCCAAATTTTGCTTGGAGACGGTGTCGTGGATATAGAGCAGGTTAATTTTTTCACCAAAGGCGGTTTCAAATTAGATGGAAATGCCGACGAAGATAGTAGTAGCAACAGCAACGAAACGCTGAGTTCTACTCGTAAATCCTTCACAACAAAAGCTTTAGGTGAGTTTTGGCCAAAATCTGGATTACGGGACTTGGAGCAATTAGTGACGCTCGAATCCAGTAGCGAGCGTATGAAATCTTTGATCGTTGATATTTCAACGAATGAGGATAAATGGAAGAATTGGTTATCGAGTAAAACCCCAGAAATATCCGCCATACCTGATGATATTCAAAGCAGATTGACTCCGTTTGAGTTCTTGTGCTTGTTGAGATGCGCTCGGGTCGACAGGATTACCGCGGCTACAACACAGTTTATCTCGTCTACACTTGGCGAGCAATATGTAACGCCACCTATAGTCAATTATGATTCTATATTTAATGCAACTAGTGCGAGGACACCAGTGGTCTTTGTTCTGTCACCCGGTGCCGATCCAGCTTTTGATGTGCTGAAACTTGGGGAGAAGAAGGGTTTCCGTCTCGGGGAAAAATTGGAGTTTATGGCGCTGGGACAGGGTATGGGACCACGAGCCGCCGAGCTTATATCATCTTCTGCACGCGAGGGCAAGTGGGCAATGTTACAGAACTGCCATCTGTTGCCTTCATGGCTTGGATCATTGGAGAAAATATTAGAAGATTTAGGCGAAGTTCACGAAGATTTCCGTTTATGGTTGACGACTGAGCCCGTCGCTGCTTTCCCGCTAGGGGTATTGCAAAGTTCTCTGAAAGTTGTTACAGAACCACCAGCTGGTATGCAGCTGAATATGAGAGCATCGTTCGCAAAGTTGTCCGAAGACTCTCTCAGTAAATGCAACCACCCGGCTTTCAGAAATCTTTCATACGTGCTGACATTTTTCCACGCCGTTGTGCAAGAACGCCGCAAATATGGTAAATTGGGATGGAACGTTCCCTATGATTTTAATGAAACTGATTTTAGAATTTCATTATCATTGATAGAAACCTATCTCAACAAAGTATGCGTCTCTGATGTCGGCGATGAAGAAGAAGAAGATCATGTCGCTGCCGAAGATCCCTTGTCAACAATATCGACCGCGCCGAAGCAGAAACCAAAAGCAGATATTCCGTGGTCAACCCTGAGATATTTAATTGGTGAAGCCATGTACGGCGGTCGTGTATCTGATTTTTACGACAGACGCATTCTCGTCACGTATTTGAACGAGTACTTTGGTGACTTCTTGTTCGATAGGGATCGACCGTTTGCGTTTTACACGTGCAAACACGAACTGAGCGAAGAGAAGGACGATACCGGTGATAAGAACAAGGATACATCGTTAAGCGTAAGGGACGCTTCCCCTGCTGAAGATGACGTAAACTACCAAAGCTTGTTTGGGTTGCCCCGACAAACATCTTACGAAGCATTAATCGACGCAATATCTCGCATTCCCGTCGTTCAAACTCCCAAAGTATTGGGTTTACACATGAACGCAGATGTTGCGCACTGCACGAGAGCTGCAAAACTCATGTGGGAAAATTTAGTCGCTTTGCAACCAAAAATCACCTCTCCTCCAAGAAACGCGAATGACGGAGATGATGGCGTGCACGATAATCTCACTGAGAAAAAAGCAAAGCGTCCAGAACACGTACTCGATTCCATAGCGGTCGATATTTTATCCGTCTTACCGCAGAAAGAGGATAGAAACTTTGACGCGAGAAAGTTGAGGAAAAAATGGGCAAACGCGATTACTCCGATTCGCATCGCACTTTTACAAGAACTTGAGAAACATAACAAATTAACGAGCGTGATGAAGCAAACGCTGTTGAATTTACGTAAGGCTTTGAATGGTGAAATAGCAATGTCATCCGTGCTTGATGACGTTGCGGTGTCTTTGAACTCTGGCTTCGTTCCGAGTTCATGGAAAAAAGAAGCGCCAGAAACTGGAAAAAATATCACTTCCTGGATCCAGTGGTACCGTAAGCGCGTCTCTCAATTTAGCGATTGGGTCGCTCAACATGACGGTAACTTACCGCCGTGCGTCTGGCTATCAGGTTTGCAGTCACCCGAAACCTTTATTGCTGCTCTTGTTCAAACATCATGCAGAAAGAAAGGCTGGCCACTCGATGTCGCGCACGTGAAAACTCAGCTCACGCGCGTAAAAGATGCACGCTCGATTACGGAACCTCCTGAAAACGGGTGCTTCGTCTCTGGGTTATACTTAGAGGGTGCCAGATGGGATTTTGAATCTCACACGCTGGCCAACCAAAAGAATAACGAACTTGTGGAGGAACTTCCCGTCATGCATATAATCCCGGTCGAAAAAAATGTAAGCGCAAAAGCCGGCGAATTACAGGTCCCGGTGTACATCACGCAGGCGAGAAGGAACGCCATGGGAAAAGGTTTAGTTTTTGAAGCCTCTCTTCAATCGGACGTGCATGAATCGCACTGGGTACTCCAAGGTGTATGCATGACTCTGAATTTAGATGATTGATAGTTTCAGTCTGAATATTATTTATTCAATAGATATTTTACATTTTTACTTGTCCCCCTCGTGGCTTCGCTCCCCTCTGCGGTACAAATTTTTGAAGCTCTGCAGGAAAACGCATTTCGAAGCACGCGAGAAACTATACCGCGCCGGTGGTGCTCATTCATTCATGACTCCATCGTCTCTTTACGCATCAGCCTCATTATCGTCCTCGGTTTTCATTCTATCATCCAAGTCGCCTTCGTTCATCACCGCCGCGCACAAAAAGCAGAGAAAAGAGAAGAAAAATTACCTATATAACGGTCGCCCATTCCGTGCCTCGCTACCCGACGACGATAAAGATATTCCCATTCGGTTTGAATCGATACAAGATAGAATAGTAGTAGCAGTAGTAGAGAGAAATAAGAGGAGAATGCCAAGAAGTACCGTGAATGCCTATTCTGCAGCGAGTGCCGCGAGCTCAGGAGGCTATTATGTTGCTTCCTCGGCAGCAGCGAGGAGTAGCGAGGACGAGAAAAAACTCTACACACTTACGCTTGCGGCGTGCCTGTCGATGTTGGCATTCGGTGCGGCATGCGGATGCATCGCAGGAGCGCTCGTGTACGTTGAATTCGGAACTCCTTCAGCGACGGTTTTTTTAAGTTCCGAAATCAAAGGTGCAATAGTTGCTGCTCTTCCGTTAGGCGCTGCTACAGCGTGTTTGGCGATTGGTTCCAAAACGGTGAGCGAAAGGTTTGGCAGGAGAGATATTTTTCGGTTTGCAAATGCGCTATATCTCGCTTCAGCCGCTCTTGCTTCTTTGTCGAATTCTTATACGATCCTCATCGTCGCACGCTTTATGTCTGGTCTCGCGTGTGGGTGTTCAACGGCAATAACGACGGTTTTCATTTCCGAGTGTGTGCCGGCCAAAACACGAGGGAAGTACACCTCACTCTCGCCACTTTTCGGAACGATCGGTTTAATGTGCGCATTTGTGATGAGTTTAGTCATAGCTTCTATATTCGGGGTTGCTAATTTGGATGCCACCGCTGCAGTCAGTGTCACTGGAGAGGCTTCATCTTCGCTCGTGTGGCGATTGATGTTACTGGTACCAATTTTACCGTGTTTAGCTCAAGAGTACGTTTTTAGATATATGCCAGGCGCATGTCCTGAATCACCGAGATGGTTAGCAAGTCGTGGGCGCTATCAAGAAGCTCGTGGTATTATGACATCTTTAGGACAGACGTTGCCGTCGAACAGTGTCGCGAGCTTGGCGACTTCAGATGCGCGGCCGATTGAAGATGCTGGATTTTTCGGATTGTTCAAGTCATCCAAACACATCAAGGCAACGGGAGTCGCATGTGGCATGAATATGCTCCAGCAGTTTTGTGGAATAAACGTGATCGTTTACTACGCGCCAAAAATATTGAATTCGTTAGGATACGGTAAACGTGAATCTATTTTGCTCACAGTGATAGTTTCTATGGTTCAAATTTGCTTTGGTACGTATTTATCGCAGAAGATTGACGTCTACGGAAGAAAGAAGATGGCGATGATTGGTATTTGTGGTATAATCTCAGGCTGCGCTTTATTAGCGTTCTCTTACTCTACTGCCGCTGGTAGAGTAAGCACTGGGCTCATAGCAATACTCGGCATTCTTATATTCCGAGTTTCATTTTCCTTATCGTTGGGACCAATACCATACGTCATATCTTCCGAAGTTTTCCCGAAGGATGCTCGAAGTTCTGGCGTTGCGCTTGCAACGCTCGTCCAGTGGCTGTGTAATGTTCTCGTCACTTTCACATTTCTATCCTTTGTGGATACTTTTGGTGCGTGTAATGTTTTTGTAGCGTACACGTTCGTCGGTGTATTAGCATTAGCTAGCGTGCATTACTTGCTTCCAGAGACGAATCAACAGAAGCTGGAAGACAACTGATTGATAGAAAAGTTGTTTGTAATTTTATTGGTATTGATTTGCGTATTGCTTTTCTATCATTATTACTTTGCTACGATGAATTTTGTTTGTATTAGAGCTTTTATAAGAAGGGACGAAACGGTCGCGGTCTCACTTCAATTTTCTGCGAACACCAACAACATTGGGAAATTCTGTTTGTTTTATATTTCCCTCTGATTTTTTTCGTCTGCCACACTCTGATTGCACATTCTTTGCATTGCCTCGCATGCATACACGGGTAAAAGAGGTAACGCACGACATTCTTCTCTTCGTCGAAAGGTTCCAAGCATATGCCACATTCGGAATAATTCCCACTCATGGTGTTCAGTAGAAACGACACTTTATCCGGAATTTTACCGCCTTCAATTTGAGTATTTATGGCAATCAAATCAACTTCTTCTTCTTCTTCTTCGTTCATTTCGGCATCATCGATGCTATCGTTGTTGTTATTGTTATTGCTATTGTTATTGTTAGTATTGTTATCATTTGTTCTTCTCGTTGTTGTTGGCTCGTCGCTTTTCTTTTCTTCTTCTTCCTCTTCTTCTCTTTGTTTCTTCTTTTGCAAAAATTTCAGAATGCTGAACTGCGCGTTAGGTTTCTTCTTCTTCTTCTTCTTCCTCTTCTCGTTCTCTTCCTCTCGGTGCGGTTCGTCATAATTCGTCCTGTCTCTCAACGTTTTCGCGTTCTCTTTCTCGTCGCGCATTCTGTGTTTCCCAGTGAGACAAAATTCGACGTGCTCCTGAAGCAAAACGCGGTGCACGTCGCATCCGCACACTGGACACTGTCCCAAGACGCTTTCCCCGATGTTTATCGCTTTATTTTTCTTTTTCACGTGACGATACGTTGACACGTCTTCGTCGTTGTCGTCGTGCGTGGCGACGATGTTATCATCGTCTTCGACGTCATTCATGACCCGCGCGTGTTGCACAAGAGCGTCGTCGTCTGGGAGTGTACGAATAAAGTAATTTTTTGAAATTTTTCCTTTGTCTCGATCAAAAATCGAACTGTCGTTCCGCTGTGAATACGCGGGGGGTTCAATATTAAACCTGGAACCAGGTATGTATAATAAATGTTAACAAAAAGAATCTAGTATTTATGTATGAAAATATCGATAGTAAGTCGTTTACTGCATGGGAGAAGCTCCTTCTTCGGTGATATTCAACGAGCTCTCAAAGCTTTCGGCTTTCAGCTCTTCTTCGACTTCTCGAACCGCCTGGTCGGCGAGACGAATAGCTTCTTCATCGTCATCGCCATCATCTTCTTCGTTGTCAGAGCCATTCAAGTACGCGTGATAGGGTGACTTTGGACACATAAAGACCGGCGAAGAGTTTTTCTCAGCCTTGGTTGCGGTGAAGATGACAGTTTTCGCCGGACTCGGGCTGTATTCTTCATCCGCTTCCTCTTCTTCTTTATCTTCGACAGAAGGCGTGGACGGCAACTTGGCGTCATTCTCGCTTCTCAACAGTTTCATTTCTTCAAGAGACATGGTTTGACGTCTCTTGTATTCATCGATATCTTCTTCTTCTTCTTCTTTTTCTACTTTTTCTTCTTCTTCTTTCACTTCTTCTTGGACGATATCTTCAACCGTCGTCGGAGGCGCCATCATCATCTTCGGCGTCGCCGCTTGCTCCTCTTTTTCATCATCTTCTTCTTCTTCTCCTTCAGCGGTTGGTTGCGTCCACGAACCAAACAAATCGTGACCTCTGGCGGAGTCCCAGTATTTCATTCTCGCTTCGCTCGCTTGCGGTGGATTTTGTTCTTGTTCTTCTTTTTTCGTCCTGGTGTGTGTCGTATGGAACGAAAAATCTGCTCCGGCGGCAACCCCTTTTTGTTCTGCCGAGGAAGAGGATGGAAGCACCCCTCCGCCTTCCACGTTGGCATTACCAACCACTCTCGTGTGCGCCGTCTGTCTTCGATCGTCCGTAAAATTCGAGGAAAAAATCTCGTTTCCTTTATACATGCCTTTTTGATGCAACTCGCTCGTCAAACGCACTTTCGAAGTGTTCCAATGGAAACCTTTCTTTTGCCTATCGTCGAAGCGCACGCCAGCACCTACCGTCGATGTCGTCGACGTTTTAAACTCTGCCTTACAGAATCCACTCTTCACGGCTTCTTCCAGTCGTTCGACCAACGCGTCTTTACTCCCAGCCGGGTTTACTTTCCTCTCTCTGCACGCGGTTCTTAACTCTTGAAGCGTCAACTGTTTCAAGTCCACGGGTTTCACCACCCCTCCTCCAATTTGCGCATCATCTTCCTTCTTTCTATCTACGGGCACTTTCAGAAACTTCGGCGGCGTTTTCTGCGCAAAAATTCCGTGTCCAGAATGTCCTCTCTCTCTGTTCACGTTCCACGTTCTCACGTTCTCTTTAAACTCTTTCCCGACTTCGACCGAGTCGTTTTTAAAAATCGATTCCACGCCCGAAGTTGGTCTCTTCCCAGACGACGACGAAGGCTTGTTGGTGTTGGTGTTGTCGACATTCGGTTCCTCCTGTTTCAACGATAACGGGTTTCGCCCGTTCGTAATTTCTGATGAGTACGTTCGTATGCCCATCTTCTTCTTCGTGATGATGATGATCGCTTCTTGATTCGCGCGCGTTTCGTGTGTACCGTGTCCGTGTTGTGTGCTTTTATTATGATACAAATTCTGAAAAGGGAAAAACAAACGTTCTCGTAGTACCCCTTTTTGAGATGAAGTTGTTTAGGGTATATAACCCTCTTTTCCCGCCCTTTTTTCCAAAGAAAAAAGGAAAAAGAAAACGCACTAAAAGCACAAACATCTATCCCAGGTCTCTTTGAACAACAACACGTTAAATAAAAAGGAGAGAGAGAGAAGAGAGATTCAAAAGAAAACATGTCTTCTGGAATAGTATCAGCGCAGATGCACTGCTGCGGTGCTGCAAAACTCAACACCAAACAAAGCGCGGCGGCGAGAAAACCTATGGTTTCTAAGAAATCATCGTCCTCGATAAAATTTGCGGTGAAAGCGCGATCGTCGTCGTCGTTAACTACGTCGTCGTCCTCAATCGATATCAATAATAATAAAAAAGAAGATAAAGAAGAAGAAAAAGGAGAAAGAGAAAGCGATGCGCTGAGTAAAACGTTGAAGAAAGCGTTCGTGACTGCGACGGCGTCCTTGGTTTTAGCCGTCGCGGGTGTACCACAAGAGCCTGTAGCAGCTGCCCCTCTGGACGTGACGAATAAGATTAGCATCAATGGACCGGCGCGATATTTGCCGAGCGAACTCACTAAACCAGACCCGATTTTCGAGGAAGACTTTAACGTATCCTTCGCTGGTTTGAAAGTAGATCACAAGATATTAGTCTCTACGATTATTCTCGGCCAAGCGATTGGTTTCGCCGGGGCCATTGCCGGCGGATTGGAAGCGAAAAAGAGAGCGCAGGAGATCACGCAATTGAACAAGTCGCTTTTGGAAGTGAACGGGAAAATTAAGAAGGAATTACGAAGAGAGAAACAAAGCAAGACACCTGGCGTGGACATGAGCATTGATAGCGACGGCGATGAGTACGTGGAGAAAATTTTAATGTTGCTTCGATCGGGTAAGGCGATGTTGAAGATGGACGAATCGAAGGAGAAATTGGAAGAAGCTTTGGGTAAGTTTGAAGAAGCATACGCGTTAATCATCGCAGAGAGCGGTAAAGAAAAGTTGAACGTGCCGTGGAAAGCGGAGAGGAAGGCGTTGAAAGGTATTGCGGCCGCGGCGAGTCGTCTGGGGTCCACCGCGAAGTCTTTGGAAATGACAAAGAAGGTGCTCAATTTAGCGTTGGAGCATAAAGATATGGCGGAAATTACGGATAATTACGGCAAGATTGCGGACTTGTACACTGAGTTGGATCAGTTGGAATCCGCGCAAACGTATTACGACTTGTACTTCAACGCGCTCGATAACGAGTACGGGTTCAGCGCAGAAAAGAACACCCAAGCTGTTGCGAGATAAACGTTTGTTGAAAGAAGAAGAAGAAGAAATACCTGCCGAGTTGTCTATCTGTACTTACTATAATGATTGTTATACTTCAATCCACTATCACTTATATTGCTATGAATGCTCTAATCTTTAAAGCTAGTATTACTAAACCTGTGCACTTTCTTAGCATCGATCAATCGCGCCGTAACGAATCTATCCACGCCGGCGTAATCACTCCTAACGCGAACGTCCTCGTAGAGGTTCGTCTTCCATAATTTCTCCCACACGCGTAAAGCTTGTTCTCCACCGTGCGTTTCTAACGCCAAAAAACCCCCAGGAGCTAAGTATTCGTGCGAAAATTCACAAATTACATCTAAATCACCCATCCCCAATTCGCCTCTACCATCCAACGCGGACATTGGTTCGTGTCGACCAACCTCTGGCTGCAAATTTGCGGCGACGTCCGAGGGAATATAAGGTGGATTTGATACGATTCCGGCAAACTTGATACCATTATACTCGCGTAAAGCGTCGAACCACGACCCATGCAACAAAGAAACCGTATCGTTCAACCTTAAACGCTCTACGTTTATCTTTGCAATCTCCAGCGCTTCCTTGGAAAAATCTGTGGCGTACACCCCCGGGTTCGTCTTCGAGAACATATCCTTCAACTCCGTGGCTAACGCGCATGCAATTGCTCCAGACCCGGTGCCTAAATCTAACCACGGCAACTCTTTTAAATGTTCCTTCTTCCCGTATATTTTCACGTGCTGGTATGCAAAATCAATCAAGAGTTCTGTTTCCGGTCGAGGTATTAAAACGCCCGGCGCGACGTACAAGGATACCGTCCGAAACTGCGAAGACTTCGTTAAATACTGAATCGGGTACCGGTCATCAATGCGCTTGTTCCACAAAGCTGTCAATTGGTCGAAATTCATGCGCATTGAGATATCATCACTTTTTCCTTCGTTTGCGACGACGTCTTCCAACAGCCACTCCAATTCGGTAACTAACGACTGTTCATCTACTGGGTCATTATTAGTAGTGTCATGGTGATGATGATGACGATGATGATGACTCTGTTGACCACTGTCTTTATTACCGCCATCGAACGAAGAAAACGCTCCTTTACTCTTTGTTATCTTCTCTTTTGCCCACGTTTGCCATCGTTTTAATTCCTCTCTCGTAGAGTCGAACGTCGCTTTTCGTTCGTTCAACGGTATCAACGTTTTTTCATCAACGTAAGAAGAAGAAGAAGAAGACGAAGAAGAGAAAGAGCAGCAGAATGTTCTACTCTTCTTCTTCTTCTTGTTGTGCGAATAGAAAAACCGACGACGATGAAAAAGTGATGATGATGATGACAACGGCGATGATGCGTTCAACACGAGAAGAGGGTTGTTCATCCGATGATGATGATGTTTTACCAGTGAGAGAAGGAAACTCCTCCTGCTCCTCATTTTTGAGGAAGAAACGACGAGAAGTTTTTTTTTCAAAAAAAGAGGTGCTCACACAAGAATTTATTCTTTTATCACACACAGTATGAGAATAACAAGCGTTCGTAAAGACGCGTAGAGTTCTCTTCCTCTTTGAACGCCTTAAACTCTTGATCCTCCATCTTCTTTTCCTCCTCCACCTATAACGCGATGACCACCACCATTTCCAACGCGGTATCTTCTTTTCTTCTTTTTTCCAAATTCACTCTTCGTCGAGAGACCAACGAGATTAGCGGAGAAGAAGGAACGAACTCGTTGGAAACGCTCGTTCTGATTTTATTCACCGGTGTACTCTCCTTCTTCCCGACGCTCTTTGCCGTTCGACGATGGATATTTCCTTCGCTGCTGCAATTGGGATTGAAATTTGTGGCGACGAAAGGCGTGCACGTGACGGTCGGGTCGATTGGGTTCCTTTCCGCGACGGATGTGATTTTGAACTTTTCGTCTCCTGCTGAAGGAGGGGGAGATATCGAGCAAATATCCATCGGAGAAATCAGATACGCGGGAAGACTGAGGCACTTGGTGAATTGGATGTTGAAAACGTTATATTCACCGTCTCCTGCAACTGGAAGTACGTCTTCAACTACTACCAGCACCACTACTACTATCAAGGAAGGAGATGTTGACGTGCCCGAAGAAGGAGACGGAGACGCCTCGTCGAGTAAAGAAGTTGTCGTGCAAAATCGGAACAGGATGATGAACGTCCCCATTCGGTGTTTCGACGTGCAAGTTAAAAGACGGAGCGCGAGGAAGACAAAGAAACAAGAAGATTACGAGGACGATTTGGATGGCGATTACGTCGAGGAAGAGGAGGAAGAGGAGGAGAAGGCGAAATCGACGAGCAACATCACCACCACCAACAACAACACAAACGACAATAAAACAGATAGGGCGAGTAAACGGATAAAGGAAAGTTTTAAGAAGCGTGTCGTCGCGAGGTTTCTCTCGCTTTTGGAAATCAATTTAGTAGATTTAAGAGTGTACGATGAGGATGTTTTCACCGTTACGACGACACAAATGGTTTTGACGACGAAACCTGTAGCAGATGCGCTGACGGTGTTCGTGAATATGCCAAACGGCATTCGAATAGTTCCGAAATCGGTTCGCGTCGGTAAGAAAGACAATGTTGCCATAGCAATTTCGAAAGTATCGTGTTCACTCAGGGCTGATTTGACGAAAATAGGTAAAGTGAGCGATGTGCAAGTTGAACTGTTGGGGATAGATCCAGTATTCACGGATGATTCGCAGGATTTGTTCAATCACGCGTGGATAGAAAGCGTTCGAATTCATCAAGTTCGCGATGATAGGAGGGTAAAAGACGACACAAACATCAAATCTACGTTTGCTCTCGGGTACGAGATCAGGAATGCGCGCTCTGAATGTTTTTGTTTCCAAAACTCGCTCGCGGATGCGCTCGTGCAGGATCAAATAGATTCCAACACGTTGAATGCACGCGTAAAGTCTTCGGTTTTATTGACTGTGCCTGAAATTAGTGGAGTGTTTCGAGCAACAAATAGCGATCGGCGCAAAGGACGAAGCAGTAGAGGCACCATGGATGAAGCTGGCGGCAACAAAAATACGACCGCGTCAATGAAAATGTTGGGTGTTTCGCTCGATTTTCAAGATGATTGTTCTCTGGAAACTTACTCTCGAAAAGTTGAAATCGGCAAACTCGAAATTGAGCATCACTCAAGCAGTACCCAAACGGTGCAACCGGCAACGACGAAAATAACAATGGATGACGTGCAGATGGATTGGGATCCTGATGCACATTTCCTAATCGAAACGCTTTCAGAAGATACGAAAAAGTTCCTCGGGAGTCTGGCCTTCCTAAAGACGAAGGATCAGTCCAAGCAGGTGAAAGAGATGAAAGCATCGCGGGATCGTAACATTTCCCTTGATGCTACCAACGCTTCGTTTGCTGCGGATTTGACGCTCGGAGCGAATGTTCGCTTCGCTTCGACGCGCGTACATCTCGAGCAGATCTCGACGATAAACGTTGAAAATTTTAAAATCGAAACAAACGCGGAGACGTTTTTCACGACGAAATCGCTCGCCCTCGAGAAGCGAAAGCACGATAGCGGTTGGGATATCACAACGAGTACAGCCGCTGTTAAGTTTGCTCGAGACTTAGATTTCGGCGATTTTTACGCTGCTTTGTTCGCTGGCGAGAGTGCTTTCAAACAAGCGCTGAAGAAGTTCACCTCCACGGCTGCCTCCGCAGCCGACAAGTCCAAAATCATCTCCAAAAAAGCATCATCGAATGAAAATGGAACAGTTTTGAATTTACCGGATTCGATAGGAGAAGTGCGCTGGAAGTCGACCGGAGGAAACACGTTCATAATCGAAGATTCAGATAAACTCGAAAGCTTCTTGCGTATGCAAGAAAAATTTCTGAAGCCGGAATTGAAACGCTCGAGAAAATTATTAAGAGACGCTGACGAAACTAAGGATGCTCAAATGATTCAGCAAATATTTCAGAATGTTGCAAAAGCGTATAAGAAAGGTGTCGATGGCTTTAACGAGAATAAGAAGAAAGACGTGCACTTCCTGAATCTGGTGGATAATATTTTGACAGTTCGTGCGCAAACGCTGGATTGGTCTTTCAAATATGGTTGTGACGCAGACGAACGTGAGAAAATAGGACATTTCTGCCGTTGCACCGACGCTCCATACTCGGATGGCGTCGATTTGCACATAACCCAATACCAAACCGTCGATTGGACGTGCGAAAAGTTTGATATGTTCCTTGGTGGCGAGGATTGCGCTATGTTCGAGGCAAAAACCATTTCCATGCAAGGACCGGTTGTTTTAGCAAAGCAGAGCGTCCAGTCCAAAGACACGCACTTACTACCGTTCCCGGTCGGCAAGCGAAGATTTGCAGCCATTCGCTCGGCTCAGTCTCCTTCTAGGCCAAGCGTTTTAGCGTTCACTAATTTAACGCAGACTTGGATTGACGGGAAAGTACGGTATTTGGCATCCTCAGAACCGAAGTACGCTATTCTTTCGCGCGAAATATCAAATCGTATGGTTCCGAAATCAAGGCATCGTGATGCCCCTAACGGCGATTCATCTCCGGCAAAAGTAAAAGACAACTTTCCGTGGTGGGATAACTTAAGGAACTTATGGCGAGGTGACTTCACGATTATCGCAAGGAACTCTCAAATCGTCCTGGATTCATCTTTGAAGGATACTCAAACTCGTCACGCGCTTGCTTTCAAAGCCTCCAAATGCGAAATGTCTTACAAATCAGGGCATATCCTTCTCCGCGCTGCTCGTTTTGCCGTATCGAGGGAGCCTTCTTTTTCGGATGCAGTTTCCCATACGCTTTTTGTTGCTCCGGCGGTCGAGATTGGTGTGAAGTATGAATGGTTGACTAAAGATAATACAAACGGATACGCGACATCGTATCGTTTCGATCCAACAACAGGCGTAGAATTGCACACCCTGTCTGAATGCAAAAGTTGCGAAGGTTCGCACGAGCTCAGCATACAATTCGCATGCAAAGATACCTTGCTCCCAGGATGGCGCGCTGATCACATACTCGATGATATTGAAACGAAAATGAGTTCTAGCATAGCAGAAGACTCAGCGGATGAAGAAGATTTCTCGACTCCGAAGTCGTCAAGGAAAAGCACTATTGATAACTTCCAAACGCCGTTGTCTTCGTTTCAGACTACCACGACGGACGCAAATGGTGATAAAGCTTCTTTATCTTCTTCGCCGCTCGCAAAATGGCATTCCGATGACTTCAAAACTAGAATTTCGGCACTCAAGCTTTCGCCATCGAGAACGTCTTCAGTTCTACTTTCGCCAGCGCGTGCGCGGAATATATCAGATCTGCACAGTGTCCTCAATTCATTCGACGGTATCAGCATGAATTCTCAGTTCACGGAAATTCCATATTTTAGATTCACCGCAGAGGATATGAGGTACATGAAAAAATGGTGGAGAGCGCTGATGAAACCCGATTTGGTATCGTTACGGAACGCGTGGAGGTACAAACAATATGGAAAGACCAAAGTAACGGAGAAAAGTTACGGTAAGACAAAAAAAGTGAAAGGCAAGTCTATGGTTTCCATATTATATTCGAAACAACCGAGCTGGGAGGTAACGGCGGAGTATTTGAATTATTCCTTACCGACAAAGGAGAAAGACGAAACTGTCCAAAGCATAGCTGCTTTTTTGGAAGGATTCAGTTACATATCTAACGCGAGTGAAAACTTGAACGTCCACGCGAAGGATTTACGCATATTTTTACCCGAAAAAGAAGAAAATGAGGCAACTTTTGAGCCGAATCAAATGATATCGGCAAATTTCGACGACACCATGCGCGAAATGTTGAGAGGCTCGAACACACTCCCTTCGCCGCGTGCATTGAGAGTCGGTGATGGTAACGGTCCTAACGAGAATAAAGTCACTGCATCGTCGCTGAGGGAAATGGTCACGGACTCGATGTTAGTGCTTGAAAGTCGCGAATTTCGAGTACGCAAACCTTCGGCGAAAGATGAGGTGCGAGTCGACGTGGACGCTCCTAGAGTATTACTCGAATCGAAAACGAGAGAAAAGGTTTTGACGTGGATTCGTGAGATGTGGCAAGCTTCGCTAGGCGATGATCCCTCAATCGAGAAGCCACCGTCGATGTTTGAATTAGAAAAGCTCAGTGAAAATCTCGTCGATATGGACCTTGATCAATACAGCAAGCATAGAAAAAATATCAGTGCGACGAGTGGATTCAGCGAGTCCTCGCAATCGAACGCGAAAACTGCGAACACCGAATTAGATTTGCTGGAGTTGATTAAACCGGGTGTCGTGAATAATGGCGGTGAAAATGTTGTCAGCGAGATGAAAAAATCTCCTCCAACTCAAGTAATTGCCGATGAATGTTTGTTCGTCGTCCAAATTTCAGAACCGCAAATAAATTTACGAGGTAACGATCGAAATGGGCGATTATTACTCGCAGCGGATAATGGACTCGTTGTTGGTCGACGCGTAGTGTCTTCATCTTCGGATTCCTCTTCGGCGGCACAGAAGCAACGGTTGGTAGACGTGAATTTACATCACGTAGCAGCTCATGTTGCACCTACAGACGTCGACCTCCGAGCTGGCGTTCAATGGCTCGAAGATAAAGGCTCCGATGAAGAAGTCACGCATTTACAGCCAAAAAAATCTAGCTTGCTGAGACAAATCTTCGCTCCGTGCGAGATGATCTTCAAGCACTCCGTGCAAACAAGTGATAGCGGTGAATCTGACGATTCAGACGCACCCACAAAATTCTCTTTCAAATCTCCAGATATTGACGCCACAATGGAATCCGAACAGCAGGCTGTACTAGTCGATATTATCGGCTCGTTGTTTTTAACTCCATCAAATTTCGCGCCTCCCAGTCCGGAACACAACGCAGTCGCTCTGCTGAGGAAAAAAGGACAGAGAAGTTTATTTGACCAAGAAGATGCAGCTGCGTCGGCGATTGTTGCGGCTCCTTTGTTGGAATATATCAAATCTATCCACGTACTGAGACTACATAACATTGATTTTCAGAAATTTGAAGACGACAGAACAGAAATGACGACTGGTGGCGCGAAAGAGAACGAAGATTTGAAGAGACGAGGTTATCTCGATGACGTGAAACGTAAAGAAAAAGCGTTGGCGAAATCGATACGGCGAGCGGAGTCCTTGACGAAGTATAATCGTAAAAGAGCGGCGATGCAAATGGAGTTGGAAATCGAGCGAGGAGCGTGGGCGCTCAGAAAAGCCGGGAAGACGTTCATGAATGCGGAAATTACAAATCTAAGTCTTTCGCGAGAACGGCACGTCGATTCATCCGGCGTTACTCTTTTCAAATTGAAGGGATTACACTTACAAACTGTTGAAAAAGTAGTCGTAGGAAGATGGCTTCTGGATGAAGATTGGGATAACGTTCCGGCGGCGATACGGACAAAACCTAATTTTCTTCAAGTATCGGCATACCGCGCGGCGAGCCCACCAGAAGCACCAATTTGGAATCATTTAGAAGTTCTCCTCTCACCGTTCAAAATTGACATCACGAAGGAAATCTATCAAATGATTTATGACTACGCATTTGCGTCGGAACGAGAGATCAAGTCAAAAAAGATGCACTTGGCATTCGAAAAAGAGTTTCAGAAATCAAAGGCAACCGTTGCTACTACTACTAAGACGACTTCGACAACAGCTACCAAAACTTCTACAGACAGTTTACCTAAGGTTGACGAAGGATCATCGAGAAAGACGGCAGAGGTTGTTGGTGGTGAAGACGACGACGACGACGAGGATACAGCGCCCATTTCTGGTCCAAAGGTTGTGCAAGTGAAATATTTGCGATTCAACGAATCGAAAGTGAAAGTGTCTTATCACGGATCAGCGGGTTCGTTCAAAGATGTCAGACTGTTGCTCGATTCCTACACTTGCGAATCGTTTGAAGGAAGATGGAGAGAACTTGTCGGGCAGTTGAAAGGTAACTTGGCATGGTCTGCTCTGAAGTCGGTGACTGGATTCGCGGGACGAAAACTTACCAAGATTAAATCTGCGGCGAACGATGGTGCGGCAGTAGTAGTACCAGTCGCAACTGTCGCACAGACTGCAGGAGAAAATTTGAGCGACAGTAACAACGCGACCGCTCCGTTCGCGTCTGCATCAAAACAAACCAGTTCGGTGATGTCTCCCGCCAAGAAGAAATCGATTTTCAAGAAATTGTTCAAAACGCCCACGAAGAACGAGAAAAACGAACGGGACGCGTTCATGTCGGGCTTTAGCGCAAAAAACCCAGCTGATAAATAGCAATAGCAATAGTAGACGTAAATAAATACAGTACAGTAGGAATTCGCAATGCATTAGTTACAACGTTGTATATAGTAAGTATCAAAATTTTCCTCCGATTTGCTGGAGCGATTTCTCTAAAACGTGCGAAACTTGATGCGGTTTCAAGGAACAAAACATCCCAGCTGGTAGTTCCGAAGGCATTTTTAACCCACCGATTCTCGTCCGCTTCAAATTCTTCACCTCTACCCCGGCACTCTCTGCAATCCGTCTAACCTCTCGATTCCGTCCGTCTTCCACTTCCACCGCGACGCGATTTTTTGGTCCTCCGTCCCCGGTGACTGCTTCCACCAGCACCGGCGTCACGTGCACGCCATCCACTTCCGTCCCTTTCCGCATCTTTGTGATCTGCGCACTCGTCACTCTCTCCGGTGCCGTAATCACGTATCTCTTCACAACCCCCGACGATGGGTGCGCGACTCTTTGCGACCATTTCCCGTCCGTCGTCACCAACAACATGCCTGTCGTTTGAACGTCCAATCGACCAACCGTAAACAATCTCGGCGGTAACTTTCCCGGATTCCCCTTCTTCCACTGTTCCGTCCACGTTTGCAACAAATCCAACGCTTTCTTTCCACCAGTGCCAGTTTCTTCCTTTTCTCCTCTGTTGTTACCGTTGTTGTTGTTTAGAATACCACCAGTTTTGGTCGAGCAGACGTACCCTTTCGGTTTGTTCACTAGGAAATAAAAGTGTTCGCCGGCGTATTCGACGCCGCCTTGGACGACTTTATCGTCCAACTCAATCACGTCCACGTCCAAGTTCACCTTAAACTGCGGCTCTAAAACTTTCGTCCCGTTTACTTTCACTCTTCCGTCGAAGATGATCGTTTCCGAGCCTCGTCGCGAGGCGACGCCCAACGCCGCCAACGCTTTCGACAATCTCTGCCCTTCCAGTTTGTTCAATTTCTTCTCCTGGGGCGTTTGGACCATATCGCCGTTAAAGCGCGTTTTTCTCCCTCTCGTTTGCGTCGCCCAACTGTTGTTGTTGTTCTTACTCCCGTTATTATTATTACTACTACTATTGCTATTACCATTATTGCTACTACTTTTAACGAATAACTTTGTTGAAGAAGAGGAAGAAGAGCGTGTTTGATGATGACCACAAAACGTCCCCGCCGTCAACTTTGTAAAATTCAACATCATCATCATCGTTGCCCCGCGTTTTTGTTTTTGTTTTTGTTGTTGTTGATTAAGAATAATACTATCCTTTACTACTAATAATAACGAAGACGACGATGATGAGAACGCCAGAGAAGAGCGTCGCATATACACCTGTCTTTTCGACAAAAACAAATGTAGAACAACAACAACAACAACTTAATTAATTAATACAAAGTGACTTGTGACGACTCTTTTTTGTTTTGTCTTGTGTTGTCACTTTTTCTCCTCCTCCTCCTCCTCTAACTAGTCCTCATCCCTTTCTTCTTGTGTTGTGTTCTTTCCAGAAAAGCACGTTTAATTTGGAGGATATGCACGACAAAGAAGTTTAAATACAAATAATGAGGAGTAGATAGATAGACACAGAGAGAAAAGAATGGGATTGTTAAAGCAATACCGAGCGAAAGCGACGACGTTTAGAGATGGAAAAAAAGCGGCGGATTTCGAGAGCAAAGAACAAAATTATACCACTTCTTCCTCCATCACGACGACGAAGAAACAACGCGGCGTAAACGAGGGGAAGAATGGCTTTACATCCTCTTCAAACAACAACAACGGTTTTGATAAAGGTGGAGACGCCAATACGAATAAAAAATGGAAGTCAAAAAGAGCCGGCGCCAAAGAACGACGAATTCGTATATTGCGTTCTTTACCACTCTCGAGAGCGCTGACGGAGCAAGAACTGGCGAAGATGTTCAAAACGGTATTACAACCGGTGCGAGCGAAATACGGAGGCGCTGGATTTGCTAAACCGAGCGTATACGTGGACATTTCCGACGAGTACTTTTCGGAAAAGTTCCAAGAACTGTTCGACGAGCACGTGGACGGTTTCGGCGGGAAATCTCTGACGAAGATGGGAAAGAAAAACGAGGAGATGTTGTGGAAGCAAAGGTTAAAAGAGAAGCAAGGCAGAGAACAGTTCGTGGTTGTCAAGAGTCACGACGACGACGACGAGGACAATACTAGTCATAGTAAGAAACGACAGCGGCGGCGGCGGATGATGATGAGTAAAAAAGGAGAAGAGGAGAATGCGGCCACGCGAGGAAACGAGGATGATAAAACGAAACCTTTTCTCAGTCGCAAACAGAGGAAACTCGCCTTGCAAAGAGGCGAAGTCGTTCTCGAGAGTAACCACAGTAGCGATGATAAAAAGAACCACCGCGAAGCGACTTTTGCGAGCGAGTTGCAAAAGCAAGCTTTGCTCGCCGCCGCCGAGGCTGGCTTTTAGTTAGTTGATGTAAAAATAGTACTTGATTTTTGGTTGATTTTGGTTCCTTTTCTTGTCCTTTCTTTGTTTTTCTTTTCAGTTTGGTTCCTTTTGTTGTGGTCCACAAATGGCAAAATTCTTCTCAAAAAATCCAGCGTGGCAACGTCATCTTCATCATTATTCAAAGCGCGTATTATTATTATTATTAATCATGACCAACACTGCTGCCTTCACGTCCTCGGGGTCGCGCGTCTTCGTCTCGACGTCCAAAACCGTTGCGTCGTCTAAAAGAACGATCGTTCGAAGTTCTTTACAACAACAACATAAACAACAACAACAAAAATCATCATCATCGGTCGCGTTATCGTCGTCGACGTTTCAGCACTCATCATCATCATCGTCCAAAAGAGCATTATCGTCAAAAACGGGACCAAACGTCGTCGTTCGCGCGGAAGGCGGCGATGGACAAGAGGCGGCGCCAGCCACGGCGGCTCCAGCAGCTTCTCCGCCCAAAACGCAAGTCCCGGAGTCGTACATCAAACTTCTCTCGTTCTCCGACTTACCGAGAGGCGACCGAAAGAAAATCGACGCTTTGGGGAAGTCTATTTTACTCTTTTGGTACAGAGATACGATTTGCGCGATTGAGTCGAGGTCACCATCAGAAGGCGCGTATTCCGAGGGGTTTGAGAGAGCTCGATTGACGCAAGACGCGTGCATCGAGTGCCCGACGACGAAAACGACGTTTGACTTGAAAACCGGGGAGATTAAAGCGTGGTATCCGGATAATCCAGTGTTGGCGAAATTAACGCCGCAGGAGACGTGTAGAAATATGGAAGTGTTTCCAGTCGTGGTCGCGGAAGAGGAGGATGCGATTTACGTTGGCGTGAAAGATGGGAGTTTAGGTCCAGGGTTTGTCTCGCAATCCTTTAAAGGTGGGTCGGACACGAGTTTGGAGAACAACAACGTTTTCGGCATCGAGCCGAGAATGTACACGGAGGATGGACAGGTATTGGAGGATGCGAGCTCGAGTGGATCAGCAAAGTTAGATCCGGGGACAGTAGCCGTGAGCATCGCAGGTGTGGCGGCGTTGGCGGTTGGCGGAACCGCGACGTGCTTGTATTTTGAAAACTACGTGCTTTTGGGTATCTTTTGGATCGCCGGGTTCGCAGCCGCGGCGAAGGTGGCGTTGGACGTGACCGGCGTTGATATTTCCGAATTGACTAAAGGTGATTAAAGCCACACTGAGAAAAATACTTATACTTATATAATAATATTCTGCTGACTTAAAAACATTCGCAATTGCTATCGTATATGCTCTCTTCTTAAGAAATCTCACCCACCGTGTGTAAACAACTCGTCGTACATTATTACCGCTACTTCCCTTCCCTCTCAAATTAAGTTTAAGCTTGGCCAGTCGCGGCGGCAATCTCAGCCGCGAAGTTAGATTCCTTCTTCTCGATACCTTCACCCAAGTTAAATCTTTCGAAGCGACGGATGGAGATCTTCTCGCCCAATTCCGCGGTGGCTTCTTTGATCAATTCTTCAACCGTCTTGGAGGTGTCCTTGATGTAATCCTTCGGCAAGAGCGCCTTTTCGTTGACCATTTTGTCGATGCGGCCTTGGACAATCTTCTCTCTGATGTTCTCCGGCTTGGATTGGAGATCTTCCTTCTTCATTTCGATTTCCTTCTCTCGGGCAATCATCGCCGGATCGCAGTCGTCGGCGGAGATGTATTCAACTTCCGGGCACGCGGCGATTTGCATCGCGACATCCTTCGCGAGGTCCTTGAATTTATCGCCTCTGGCTACAAAGTCGGTTTCGCAGTTGACTTCTACCAAAACACCGATCTTAGAACCAGCGTGAATGTACGAGAAGACACCGCCTTCGGCGGCGATGCGGCCTTGCTTCTTGTCCGCAGAGGCCATACCCTTGACGCGCAACCACTCTTGCGCCTTCTGAACATCACCACCGTTCAGTCCGAGAGCTTTCTTGCAATCCATCATACCTGCACCGGACATTTGTCTGAGCTCCTTGACGGCAGCCGCGGAGACGGCAACCATCTCAACCGGAGCGTCGTCCTTCGGCTCTTCTTTCTTCGGCTCAGCTGGCTTCGGCGCTTCAGCCTTGACGGCAGTCGCCTCGGCAATCTCAGCCGCGAAGTTAGATTCCTTCTTCTCGATACCTTCACCCAAGTTAAATCTTTCGAAGCGACGGATGGAGATCTTCTCGCCCAATTCCGCGGTGGCTTCTTTGATCAATTCTTCAACCGTCTTGGAGGTGTCCTTGATGTAATCCTTCGGCAAGAGCGCCTTTTCGTTGACCATTTTGTCGATGCGGCCTTGGACAATCTTCTCTCTGATGTTCTCCGGCTTGGATTGGAGATCTTCCTTCTTCATTTCGATTTCCTTCTCTCGGGCAATCATCGCCGGATCGCAGTCGTCGGCGGAGATGTATTCAACTTCCGGGCACGCGGCGATTTGCATCGCGACATCCTTCGCGAGGTCCTTGAATTTATCGCCTCTGGCTACAAAGTCGGTTTCGCAGTTGACTTCTACCAAGACACCAATTCTAGAGCCGGCGTGGATGTAGTCAATAACAACACCTTCGGCGGCGATGCGGCCTTGCTTCTTGTCCGCAGAGGCCATGCCCTTGACGCGCAACCACTCTTGCGCTTTTTGGACGTCACCGTTGTTTTCAATCAAAGCTTTCTTGCAATCCATCATACCTGCACCGGACATTTGTCGGAGCTCTTTAACCGTAGCCGCGGAGATGGCGGCACCATCAGCAGCCGGAGCAGCAGCTGGTGCGACTGGCTCGGCAACTGGAGCGGCAGCAGCTGGTGCGGCCGGTTCGGCGACTGGAGCGGCAGCAGCGGCGGCTGGTGCGGGTTCCTCTTTAGCAGCTGGGGCGGCGGCCTGAAAAAATGAAAAAAACGTGAGTATTTTTTACATAAAACAATAAAAAAGTGTTGTCGTCATCTATTACAAATGCGCGGATTTACGTCGACGCGCGGGCTATTCTGGAGAAAAAACAAACGAGGTTTCAAAGTTTTTCCTATTAGCTACTTACCGCAGGTTCCTCAGTCGGTGCGGCAGACGTAGACATGCTCGCCGATGCCGATCCAGACTTCTTTGCTTGCGGGAAGTTGTCCGCCGATAATCCGATAGATTTGAACGCAAACTGAATCGCCGACGCCGACGATTCAACTTCAACGTTCATATCCGAAGCCATTTCGTCCAACTGTGGTGATGAGAAGAAGAGAGTGAGAGAGAGAAAGGAATGTGGTCAGTAAATTTTTTTCTCTTTTCCTTATCTGTTCTCACGGCTTCTCCGTCCTTATCGAGATAAAAAGAGGAACGATGCTCCCGCGGTTTGCCAACGAAAAAAATCCTCGCGAGAAGGTGGATAAAAAGCAATCAAACAATAAAATCAAGTGAGGCACTTACGTCGAGCTTCTCCTTCATGGATAATTTCACTTTGCTGCCGTCGACGCCTAAGACGCGAACGGTGACCTTATCGCCGACGTTGGCGATATCCTTCGCCTCGACCCCAAAGTCATCGGATAACTCCGAGATGTGCACCAAACCTTCCACACCTTCCGCAATTTCAACAAAAATACCGTAGTTTTGGATCGATTTCACTTCGCAGCCTTCCAAAACCGCACCCTTCTTCAAGTTACCCGCGATTTCAGACTGTTTCTCCTTTTGCAACTTGAACGCTTGTCTCGCCTCAAACTTTGCCTGTTGGTCCGCAGCTTGCTGCGCAACTTCCGCTTCCGTCGGCGGCTGCTTCATCGTCAAAGAGATGCGTCCTTTTTCAATGGATTTAATCCAAATCTTGACCTCTTGGTCAACGGCAACGACATCGCCGACGTTCTCGACAAAGCCAGACTGCAACTCAGAGATGTGCACCAAACCGTCGTTCTTGGCGCCAAAGTCCACAAACGCACCATACGCCGTCGTTGATTTAACTTTGCCGGTAAATTCCTTACCGACTTCGAGGTCTGACTCTTGCACCGTGACGGTCTTCTTCGGAAAGCGGCGCTTCGGCTTCGCTTCATCCGTGGTCGTGGCGGCTTCGCTCGAAGCTTCAGCTTCCGCAGCCGACACCGTGGTGGCGAGCGTTCTCGTCGTCGTCGTCGTCGTCGGTCTCGCCAAACTGTTGTTTTTGTAGTCAAGAAAATATGCAGAAAGAGTCGTTAGAAAGGCAAGTTCTCTCGAAAGTGATTTTCAATCTCGAAAGGGTACGCGAAACGAGCAGCGATGCGCGCAATGGAAAAATGCATCAAATCTCTTTCATTTCACTTTATCCACAAGCAAATGACTACGTGTCCCCGACGAAGAAAAAAAAACTCGGAAACCGCGCGAATGACCACACGTGCGATATAAAGCGTACCTAAACTTGTTGGAATTTCTGATAGTGTTGGAGCGAACGACGCATGCCTGTGATTAGATGAGAGATTCGGTGAGTATTGAGTACACATTGAGCGCTGATTTGCCTCTCGGATTTTTGCATATGGGGGGGGGCGGCGGTGCGCACAAAAAAGCGACGAAAGAAATGCACCGCACAAAAAGAAAAAAATTGTATTCGTAATGCGCTCGTAAACGCATCCACGCGTACCTTCATGGACATATTCGCGGCCATCCTGACGGCACTAGACATTGCAGACATTAGAATATTCGTTGTAAAATATTACTGAAAGCAAAAAGCGCTTCAAATAAGTGACGACGTTCGCGAAAGTTTTCGTGTACGGTTGTCGTTCCGGATTAACGCCGAGGCCTTTTTTTGGGTGTGGGCTTTTTTGCGTCTCAGGTTTTTGAGATTGAAAAATCTCTCTTTCTTTCCGCCTCTTCTCTGGAGGAGTGCATCTAAAACCTGTTTTCGAGCGAAAAATGAGAAGAGAGCTCTTTCCTTCTTGCTTGCTCGGGACGGAGAGAGAGACCTCTTCTTCTTGTTTAATCTTTTCACCGCACTTCTTCACTTTTGCGATACGACACACTACATTTTCCCCACACATCCAACATGATTAATAACAACAACAAAACGATGATTACGACGAAAGAGGAACAAGGCGGGCGAATGCTACCGTCGATGACCTCGCCGATGGCGCAGTTAGGGAGAGCGATTGCCGTCGCATCATCCTCGTCGTCGTCGTCGTCATCGACGTCGCTTCTCTTTAATCCTCTGAACGAATTGCGACAAGCCGCTCGGTCTGGTTTCAACTCCGCCAGAAAGAACATTTCCGAGAACAAAGACGCGAAGAAGGCAAACGCGGTGTTTTGCGCGAGCATGAGCGCGGCGCAATATAATAGCAAACATAATAATAGAAGAAATAATAATAAGAACACGATGAACGAAATCATGGTTCCCATCCGAGGAACCAACAAGTTTTTAGGCGCGATGATCCCGGGCGATTCCGCCGTTGAAGTCGTCTTAACCTCCGGGTTGTTCTCCACGTTGAACATATACAACACTCTGTTGATTGGAAGATTGATCGTCACGTGGTTTCCAGCTGCACCGCAGCAAATCGTGTACCCGTTGGCGACTATCTGCGACCCGTACTTGAACTTGTTCCGAGGCATCATTCCGCCGTTGGGCGGAATCGATCTGTCTCCGATTCTCGCGTTTACGGCGTTGAACTTCTTCACGAGCACGGCGGCGGCGTTGCCGGCACAAATTGATGGCGACGGTAACATTGTTGGCGTCCCGGAAAAGAAGAATGTGTTTAAAGGGTTGTTCGCGGAGAAGAAAGAGAAGCGATAATATTTTTTCTCTCTTCGCGTTGTGTTGCTATTGTTATAATATCATTATTATCATTTTATCATTATCATTGCTTGCTCAAATACCGTTTACTTCTTACAAATACAAAACTGTTATTACATGCGTTGTTCTACTCTCTCTCGTATAAAAATGACTTCTTCACAATTCGCGCGCGCGTGCTCTGCTTTTTGACTTTAAAACAAAAATCGTTAACGTTTTTTTATTCGTTGCCCCCATCGAGTGAGGAATTTAAAGCTCTCTCCACGTTCTTCACGTGACTCTTCGGATCGTAATCTTCAAAGTATCGATGTCTCAACGCATCTTTCGCTGACACTCTCATGTGTGGCGGATACACCAACATCCTCTTCAATAAATCTAAACCAAACTCGTCGACTTTCGGGCACAACTCCTTCATCTCCTTCGCCTTCCATTTGGGAAACTCCTCCTTGTAATCCGGCAGTTGCGACACTTCTGGCCAAACGGTGTCGACTGGAGTCCCTAACCCGCGAAATATCTTAAATAACTGATCGATTTCAGAGTCTCCAGGAAATAACGGCGACTGATTAATCATCTCCGCGAAAATACACCCAATCGACCACACGTCCACCGGCGTGGAATATTGCTTCGCGCCTAACAAAATTTCCGGCGCTCGATACCATAACGTCACTACCTCGTGCGTGTACGCCCTCAACGGAATCGCAAACGCTCTCGCCAACCCAAAATCCGCTAACTTCAACGAGTTCGTTTCCGTATCGATTAATAAATTCTGTGGCTTTAAATCTCTGTGCAACACTCTGTGCGAGTGACAAAACGCGATGCCGGCGCACATTTGATACACGTATCCTTTAATCACCATTCGATCGTTCGATATGTGCGGACTCGCGTCCATGTGCTTTTTCAAATCTAAATCTAAATATTCAAACACTAAGTATAGCTTTTTCTCCAAGTGCACCACGTCCACCAGTTTCACGATGTTTTCGTGCCTGAGTTCTTTCAACAAAGAGATCTCTCGAATGGCAGTTGACGGGACGCCTTCTTCTTCTTGCTCTAAACGAATACGTTTCAAGGCTAAAATTTCTCCGGTCGAGCGCACCCGCGCTTTATACACGACCCCGTACGTGCCTTCACCAATCGTATCCACCTGATATATTTTGTTTTATAATAATATAATACGACGAGAGAAGTTATTAGTATTATTAAATCGTTGTTGTAATCTCATCGGACGACGACGACAAAAAGAGAGAAGACGAGAAGTAAAAAATTTTGTCGAAGAAGAGAGACATTTTTTTGTTCATCATCGAGAAGAAGAAAACTTGGCGTACCTTCTCGTACTCCTCCATGTATCTTATCTGTCTCGTATATTTACTACTACTCTACTACCGCTGCTGCTACTTTCTTCTTCTTCTTCTTGTCGTTCTGTTTTTACACACGAAAGACTTTTAAAAGACGCTTTTTAGTCCGGACTTTTCGACGATTTGATGAGAGAGATGATGATGGTTCTTTTTGAGAAGATTTTTATGCCATTTTTTCAAAGTTATATAGATTTTTGTGTGGGAAGTGTTTGTATTACTTTTACAATCGAAGCGCTCTCTTCTCTCTTCTCTCTTCTCTCTCCTCAAACTCTTCTCTTATTATAAAGCTACGTCTAATCTATTCAAGGAGGATCTCAACAGTGCCTCACCAGCGTTCTCGACGAACTTCTCCGCGGTACTTTGTACGTGTTCGAACGTTTCCATTCTCTTATCAAACTCCTTGGCGCGTAAAATTTTCTCGCCTCGAGAGTCGATTCGAGCGCGGATTTTGTCCGCCGTGATCAAGTCTGCGAATTCTTTTTCGAGGTTTTCCACCGAGTCGCAATTGAACGCAGACGCCATGGTAGTTAAGCTCAACGCAGAAAACGGCTTGGTGTATTGAATCAACGCTTTTTGACGGATGAGTGAAAAGAGTTTGTGGACGTGTTTCCCGACGTGGATGTCCAAGAGTAACTCTTTTTTAATCACGTCGAGTTTGGATAAGCATTGCGGGTATCGCGAATTCCAAAAATCTTCGACAATATCGCGCATTTCCGGAGCCGTACTCAGCATGTCTCGAAACGTGAAGTTTTCGTGGACGACGCGTTTCTTCAATTGCACTCGGTCAAACGTAGCCAAAGCGCACAAGCCGCCGTAGACGGCGACGTCTTGTTGAGAGATAACTTCCGCGTACGAGTTTCCAATCTCCGTTTTCAAGCTCGTAAAGTGCTTCGCGGCTTCCGCGTACTTGGCAAAGTGCAAATGCGCCAACGCCGCCGCGCACGTAAACTTTGCTCTCGTTAAATTTTGTTCTTCTTTGTTTTCTCCCGCGCCGCCTATCCCTTCGATGCCGCCTCCCGCTTGTTGTATAATCGACGGTCGTTGCGCCATTTTCTTCTCGGTTTCGCCCGCCACCGACTGCTGGTCCACGTTCTTCAAAATCGCCAATCCTTTGTTCGCGTACAGCAAAACCTGCGCCATAGAGTTCAACTCCAAAGCAACTCTAATGCTATTCACGCACAGCGCCAACGTGTGTTTCACGGACGTCCCGTACTCTCTGGATTTCGCGTAACATTGGAACGCTTCTTTCAAGTCACCAATATTGTAGTAATAATCGCCCAAATCGTTGTGCGCTAATCGAATGGACTCTTTCAAAGAGCTCGCTTTCGAGGAAGTTAACCCTTCGTCCAATCGTTTTCTTTCGTTTTGGTTTTCCAAATCCATCTGACGTGACCAATTTTCCACGAAATCTTCTTCTTCTTCTTCTTCTTCTTCTCCTCCTCCGTTGTCGTCCATGTTCACATCTCCTCCTCCTCTTAACTCCTTCAACTTTATCTTCCTCTCCCGAATGGACTTGAAAATCTCCGCGTTCCTCGTCCCGCCTCTTTTGCAAATCTCTCCCGCTCTTCTCAGCGCTTCTCTCGCGATCTCAACATCGTAACGACTTTTTTCTTCTTCTTTTTCTTCTTCTTGGTCGTCTTTTTCCAAACATTTCAGAAGAGCGTCCGCGATGAACTGGAACCGTATCAGCTTGGCGCTGTCCACGTAGTTTTGAGAGATGGCTTCTATCGCTTGCATTCTAATCAATCAATCAATCGCTCTTTCTCTCTTTTAAACCAACAAGAGTAGTTTGGTGTCTAAAGCTTTTTTACTGAAGAATGCACTCGCGCGTAGAGAGAAGAAAGAGAGGAGACTCATTTTTCATTTTTTGGTCTCTCTCGACACAAACAAAAAACCAAAAATTTCGTTTCCTGCTTTCTCCTCCTTTTTCAAAAAACCGAGAAAATACACACACGCGCAAAATTCGCCGAAATCAAGGAAAATCAAACACGAGATTGAGACACGTCTGTCTGCTCGAGAAACCCCCCGATGTCCAGTCACGAAAACACAAAAATTTGCCTAAAACTCACTCTTTATCTCTCTCTCTAATTCTCTAATTCTCGTTAGGAGACGCTTTTCTCATCAGAGTTGTCTTCATAAATAAACAAACACACAACATCTAACACACCTAAGAAATACATCTCAAAAATGGCATTTAGCGTGGTGGCATCTTCCTCTTTGCTCTCCTCGAGAGTCTCGACTCCTCTCAAGAAGCAAAACAAAAGAAATTCAAGAAATTCTCACGCGTTTTCGTGCAAAGCGATGAGCGATGCGGAAATCGACGCGAAATATCCCGTCGGAGGGAGCGTTTACAAGGTAAAAGCTTTTTGAACCTTTCCTGTTTTCCCTCTCTCTTGTTCCGTCGTTACGATTCATCATCGACAAAACCAATGTCTTCTGTTGATCTTGATGATGAAAGAGAAGAAGAAGCTGTTTGCATTCTCCAATTGATCATTTTTTTTGCCCTACGCCGACGAAGCAGAGAGATACGAAAATCTCTTCTCTCCTCTCTGCTTCCTTTTCATTCAATCAACATCAAGCAAAAATACTTCATCATCATTAAAAACTAATAAAATGAAACATTTTTTTCCTTCGTACTCATCAATCAAACTATTACAGGTTGTTTTGGACTGCTCTCAGTCGAACATCGCGCTCGGTTTACTGTTGAAACCAGGGGAGGACGGCAGACCGGTGGTGAAAACCGTTCGCCCTGGGGGCAAAGCGCTCGGCAAAGTGTCGGTGGGCGATACCATCTTAGCGACGACGTACGTCGGTTTGACGAACATCTCGGAAAACTCCTGGGGTAAAGCGGACCGAGGGTGGGTCGATACCGCGACGGTGTCGTACAATGACGCGAATGCGGCGATGACTACGAACGCGAACACGATTGGCTTGATTTTGGATCACGAATACAAGCCGTCTGGCGGCGGCGCGAGGGCGGTGACTTCGTCCAACGGCGAAGACGCCAAGGCGTGGGCAAAGTCAAAAGCGGCCGAGTTGAAGGCGAAGAGAAGCAGATAAACATTTTTTGTAAAAAGATGTATACAACTATGAACCCTCTCTCTCCCCCTCTCTCTCTCTCTCTCTCTCTCTGAGTTTGTCGGTGATGATGTACTAATTAGCGTGCGGTAAAATGAAGAAGATTTTGAGAGAACGAGAAGAAGAGAATTCAACACTTTTACTTTACTTTTTAATATAAGTTTTACAAACAAGTTTTTCAAATCACATACAACAACTGTCTAAAGTAGTAGTTTAATCTTGTTCGGCACTTTCTATTGTATCTATTACTATTGTTCCGGACACGGGACGTTACAGGAGACTGGACACGCGGGGCCTTTACTATCCCTCGCGCCACCGTTCGAAACCATAAAGTCCTTATTCTTATCACACCAACCGTCTTTCGCCCATTTCGCGCACTCGTCCCATTCGTCCACGCACTTGCCGTGTTGTTCCGTGCGTCTCGATAACGCCGGCATCGGTAACGGAGAAGTGAACATCCCATCGAATTTAGCTACTCGTATCCATTTCACTGCGGTCCATTTTTGGCCTTTGACAACTGGGCACGCGCCGTGTAAACTTCCCATGTCCAGTTTATAATCATCCGTCAACGACCAAAATAACAGGGCATCGCCTTTGACAGATTTCACCGGTAAGCCGTGTTTGGTACATTCGGACCATTCGTGAGGATTACCTTCTTCCGTTAAATCAAACGTCTCAGCTCTCGTACCTCTCGGAAATATAGTCTCTCCGCCTTCCTCGGTGTTTTCCAAGTAAATCAGCATGGTGGCCATGCGTTGGCCTCCTCGTTTCGGCGAAGGATTGACCGCGTCGTGGAAGTAATCAAAGTGCGGATCGTATTTCTGACCAACATCGTAGCGCAAGATTTGCATGCCTTCACCGTTCGGTTCGGGCGTCCCCGAAGCCGCGGCTATTCTATATTCTATATTTTCCAAAGTTTTATCCGCGGCTTTGCGAAGAAACATTCCCGCTGAAGTTCGGATGGTGGAAGGCACCGAGGTACCACCGGCGCCAACCACGGTACTCGGCGCCAACTCTGCTTTAGCCAACTTCATCAAATGATCGCACTCTTCCGCCGAGAGAAAGTTTCTAAACAAATACGCTTTCGGTTTAACCGCGCTCAACACCAACGGTGGCATTTCCGGAAAGCCCGGTAAATCTTTGAGTAAGTGCGCTTGCCCGTATACGCTTTGCGGAAATGTTGTTGAGGGCTCGGCGCTTTCCGTCGCACTGTCACTACCATCCGTCTCAATCAATCGTCTCCTTTTCTCGTCTTCGTCCTCTTCCTCGTCGTGCGATTTCTCTCTCTCAAGCGCTCCGCCCAACGCCTCTTGTATCTTCTCCTCCACGTCCAACGTATCTCCCGGCGTCTTCTCTTCGTCCTCGTCCGTGTCTTCCAAGTGCGCGTCCAACGCCCGTCTCGTTCTCTCTTTCTCCAGGTGTTCCAGTTCCAGTTTCTTCTTCGCCTGGCCTTTCTCGAATATGAGACGTTCCACGCGACCAAACGGACCTTTAAACTCTCTTTTTTCATTATTTTTATCACTCTTCTCCGCTGCTGCTAATGCTGCTTGGCGATTTCTACTTCTGTACGCCCCGGCTAACGGGCCTTTTCGGACTCTCATCCTGTTGTTCTTATTATCGTTCTCTTCTTCTTCTTCTTCTTCTTCTTCTTCTTCTTCTTCTTCTTCGTCTGCTTCTTCGTCTGCTGAAGGAACCAACAATTTCTTCTTCTTCAACTTCTTCTCTCGTTTCACCAATTCGCGCGTCACTCGCGCTTCAATTTCTCGATTCATTCGCTCTCGATTGCATTCTAAACTTTGTTCGTTCGACGAAAGCATGGTGACGGTTAAAAACGACGCCCACAGAAAACAAACAGCCGCGAAAAACCACGGCGTTTTCGTTGAAAATCGCGCGTTGTTCAGAGCTGATTTCCGAAGTAACCGAGAGGAGTTGTTCATTTTTTGTTTTCTTCTTTTTTCTTCATCAGCCGGGGTGATTTTTGTGATGTCCGAATTCGACTGCTTTTTGTTTTTTGTCTGTGTTTGCATGAAAAAAAAAATCTTGAATTCTGCTGAAAAAAGTTGTTTTTTCTGCATAAAAAAAAGTGAAGAGTGCTTGCTGCTCAAATGTTGAAAAGACGCCGAGGACAAAACGCGAGCATAAACCCGGCGTTGGAGCACATCGAAGTGGACGCGGATATTTTGAGAGCGAGCTTAACGTGCGAACTGTGCAAGAATATACTCAGAGAGGCGAACACGGTGGTATGTTTTTTATTAGTTTTTTTAAATGATGATTTTTAAAAATGTTTCTCATCTCTCCTCTATTAAAACAACAACAGACGGAATGTTTACACTCGTTTTGCTTCCAGTGCATTAGCTCGAAGATGATCGTCGGGCAATCGAATTACTGTCCGGCGTGTGGGTCGTCAGATTCGAGTTTAGGCGTGAACCCGTTTTCGGACAAGAAGATTATCACCGACGGAAGGAAGAATCACTTGTGTCAAACTTTTAGAGAGTTGTTAGAAGAAAAAGAAGTAGTAGAAGATGGAGGAGGAGAGAAAGAAGGAGGAGAGAAAGAAGGAGAGAAGAAAGGAGAGGAGCCAGCGTCTATGGATGAAGCGTAGCAGAGAAGATGTCTTCTTCTTATTCGATATACTCGTAGTTTTATTAGCGCTCCCTACCTAATACCTAAACGAAATAATTCATTATTTCTTCGGCTTGCGTCTGCTCCGAATAGATTGCAATTCACTCTTCGGCTTTTCTCCGTCACTATTGATATTACTACTGCTACCTCTCTCTTTCTTCGTCATCGTTCCAATTAAATACGGAAATAGCGGTAACGTCTCCCACTTCTCGTCCACTTCCATCGGGTTAAAGAGCGCTCGGCCGTTCTTCTCTAAAACGTCCACCAACTCGTCCGATTTCGGCTCGATGAAAATCATCGCCGCTTGACCGTCTGATTTCAACACTCTCGAGCTTTCTTTCAGCATCTCTCCTAAAACTTCTTTTCCTTTCTCCTTCAACACTCGCGTAAATGCCCCGGTACTGACCACCGCGTCCATCGACTCCTCCCGCATCCCGGACAAACTCTTCTCGTACGCCGCGGTTTCAATCTGCACGGGAATCTCCGCCTGAACGGAGATCTGCCCTAAAAGATCTCCTTTCACCTCTGGACCTTTATACGTGACAAACTTCACGTTTTTTGGATAATAATACAAGTTTCTTCCGCTGTTCCCGCAATCGTACTCGAGCACTCTCGCGTCCGGTTGAAATATTCGCAACGTCAAGAATTTCGCCGCGATGTATTGCAATCTCGTGTACACGATTATTCGGGCGATGCCAAAACCTAAACTTAATCCTAGAAGTAAAGCGATCGGATACGTCACATCTATCGATAATAAAGCTTCTTCGCCTTCCAACAACGCGTTCGTTTTGTTCCTTCTTCTTTTGTTGTTGTTGCTACTAGGTGTTGTTCTTCTCAACATCATCACCGAATTTTTGTCTCTTCTTCTTTCCCGATGAAAAGGAGTAGCGATGAGAGTACTCTCGCCGCCCGGCCGCGAATGAAGCCGAGTAAAACGGGAGGATGTCTTGGAGGAGAGAGAGGAGGTCCTCGCAGTCACAAAAGAAGAAGAAAACATAATAATAATAGAGTGTGTAATACTAGTAATAAATACGAAGAAAATACTCACGTCTTTTTCTGTCTGTTGTGTTTTGAAACAAATGAAGAATTTTCGCTGGCTTCACAAAAAATCATAAATCACTCCGCTCGACCACTCTCGTCAAACAATAATAAGTTCATCAGAATAGAAGAGATGTTCACCACCACCCCTATGAACGCTTTGTTTCTGCCGCGGCTGCTGCTCCCGACGGCTCCTCCTCCTCCTCCTCCTCACGCGACGCCGATCTCCTCGCGAAAAAAGAGCAGTAACGACGGTAGTAGCGCGACTTTTCGACGCACGACGACTTTATGCGTGACTCCTCGTGCGACCGCAACATCATCATCATCATCAACAACAACATCATCAACGAATAATAATAGTGTTAATAATAATAATAATAATAAGAAAAAAATCATCGTGAAAGTCCAACCGCAGCAAACTTTATCGATCGTCTCCAAAGAGAACGGGATATCGATTCCAGATATCGTTCGATTGAACGGGTTAGGTACGCGGAGAACTTTACAAGTCGGAGAGGAATTGATCGTGAGCGATTTTGAAGGAAATGTTGGCGATGATGATGTTGGGTATAAGATTATTGAACGCGCGGAGATGACGACGATGGTGATTACGAGCAGCACAGATGAAGAGAAGACTACTGTTGAGAAGGAGAAGGAGATCGTTTCATCTTCTTCTCCATCGACGACGTCTCCGACTGATGAGACGACGACAGAAGAGAAAGAACAAAACGTGAAGAAAATCTTACGACTCGTGCCCGAGAACGCGAAAGAAGCAATCATGAGAAAGATTGAGCGCTTAAAAGTGGAGACGACGAATAAAAGCGATGCCAGTACTTCATCCTTAGTACAAGTCGTCCCGCGAAGCGTAACCGCTTCGGTGCCGTTTACGACATCTTTTGGAGTTGGCGTCGGGGCGGCGGTGTTGAGCATGGCGTTGGTAGCGACAAATATCGGTCGAGATGGTAGGGGAAAAGAAGAAGAAGAAGAAGAAGAAGAAGAAGAAGAAAAAGAAGAAGAAGAAGAAGAGAAGAAAGAAGTGGGTTTCGAAGTAGAGAGTAGTGGTATTAGTAGTAGTAGTAGTAGTACTAGAGATAGTAATAGTAGCAACGAAGAAATAGAAGTGGTATCGGTAGAAACAAAATTGGTCGAGAAAGAAGTAGTGGAAGAAGTGAAAGTCACCACACCGCTGCCGACGGTAGAAGTTGTCGAAAAGAAAGAAGATGTGGTCGAAGTTGGTCGTTCTGAGTCGTCTCCGGCGCCTTTGGAACGCTTGAAAGGATGGATGGACGAGAGGGACGCTCAGGAAAATTTCGAAAGTTCGATCGAAGAATTTAAGGCCAAGCTGGCGGCAGCGCAAGACGCGCTCATCGTGTTGCAAGATCAACTGGAACAGAGCAAACGAAAGAAGAACAGCCAAAAGTGAAAGGAGTTATTTTGTACTACCAGTATTTTTTTTATGAGATCGTATTTATGTTTTAAAAATAGGTGTCGCTTTAACATTTTGGGCACGTCCATTCCTTTGGCGCTCGTCGCAAAGCCGGCTTGCAGCATTTGCCGTGCGCGAAGCAGTTGCACTTGACGCATCGCATCGTAACTTTCACCGTGTCGTTGATTTCATTGCACATCACGCACGTCGTATCGCTTTTTTTCTCTTCTGTCTTCTCTTCCGTCAAACTCTTGGTGCTCACTTTTCTTTCCTCTTTGTTGTTCTCTCTTTCCGCCGCTTCGAGCAAAAGCTTTCTTAATTTCATCGTCTTCTTTCTTTCTTTGAGCAACGCCAGCTGCGTTTGCTCTAAAGCGTTGTGCAATTGCTCGAACTTCATCGCTAACGCGTACGACATGCTCTTTTCTTTCTTGTTCTTCTTCATCTTCTTTGACATTTTCTTTGACTTTTTCGCCTTGATGCATAGCGTCGCCGGAGACTTGTTGCTGCTTTTCGTCGAAGAAGGCGGCGTCTTCGCGTTCTCCTTGCCTTCGTCAAATTCTTCTTCCTCTTCGTTCTCGTCCTCGTTGGAGTGGTTCTCTGCATCGCTCAACCATTCCATCACGGCTCTCCCGGGAGTCACTTGCGGCTCCGCCAACTTTTCGAGAGCTTGGGCGAGTTCCATCGCTGGCGGCTGCGACTTTAACAACTTTTCGCAATCGTTCAAACACTTCGTCGCTGCGATGTCGTCTTTCGCATCCTCCTCTTTGGTTTCAAACAACGCGTCGCGAATGGCTTTCGCGTTCGGCGTCGATCGAAACAAATCAAAGCCTTCGAGGTTGAAAATCTCGTTCCCGTTCGTATTGGCGGGCGTGTTATTCGGCGCTTGGGGTCGGCTCTTCAACCCACCGCTCGTTAACGGGGCCGTCTTGTTCGTCTTGTTTGTTTCAACCGACGAATTTGGCGATGGCGTCATGTTGGAGTTGTTGTTGTTCGTGTTGTGTGACTTTTTCGTCGCCGGCGTATCTCGCACTTTCCTCGCGCCCGATTTTCTCGTAGGGGGCGTCGTATCTTCGTCGTCCGAACACGCCGGTTTGAACGACACAGACGAACGCCTCGGTTTCTTATTGTTATTATTATTGTTATCGTTGTTTTCATTCTCTTTATCTTCGTTCGAAGACGTCGGTGTCGTCGTCGATGCAGTAGTATTCGCGTTCTTGTTGCACGTAAACGATATCCTCGACGGCTTCCTCTCTCTTTTCCCGCTCAACACGGATAACCCCCAGGACTCTTGCGCCAATCTCTCTGCTTCCCCAACTTTCCTCTTCATTGACCCAGAAATCATGCACGTCACCTCCGGTGTCCCGGTTTGATTCTTTGGAATCAATTTCACTTGAAACTCTTCCTCGTTCGCGAACGATATCGATTTTCGTCTCGGCGAGTCTTGGCCAAAACGAGCAGCCAGTCGTAATTCGAGAGGTTTCAGCGCCGATTTGTGCGGTGATTTCGGCAATATCTCGTTCACTTCCTCTTTCTCCGGCGTGCACTGCGGCTCGTCGTCGTCTTCTTCGTCTTCGGAGGAATCCTCTCTTATGCTCTTCTTTATCTTTATCTTCTTCTTCTCTCCACCGCCGCTCGAAAAAGAAGTCGTCTTCGTAGCAACTGAATTTTTCTTCCCCGATGATGAAATCAAATTCGACGACAACGGGGACGACGACGACCCAATCTTCTTCGTCTTCTCGTTAGTATTATTAAAACTGCTCGAAGATAACGGGTACAATTTCGCGTGCATGGACGGTGATACCGCTTTCACCACGTTTTCGAGCAGTGGTGACGACATGATGAATATGTTGTGTGTATGAGTGAATGAGGAAATATCTAAAATTTCCCCAAACAGTTGTTTTGCTTCCTTCCCCTTTTGTGTGTCTGCCTTTTTTTTCTTTTTTTTCTTTTTTTTTCTTTTTTTGTCTCTGCTTCTTCGGAAATGAAAAACTTAATAGTCGACCACCTTCTGATGTCTGAAGAAGAGCTTCACAACCTTCTTTTGTGTTTTAGAAGAATATATAAGAAGACTAATAATGATAAAGAAGAAGACAACAACAAGAAGAAGGGATGATGATAAAGAAGGAAAAGAGCAGACCTCGTTTGGAACGGTGGTCGTTTTGAAAGACTCGTTTGGGTTCTTACGGTTAACGCACGATTATTACGACCCCGCTGATATTTGTGATGATGATGATGATGATATTGATGAAGATGATGTTGCATCATCATCAAAGCGTTTACCGACTTTACGCGCGCAAGCGCAACTGTTTTTCCACATCACCGAGTACTTTAAAAACCCAGAGTTACGAGAAGAAGGAGAGGAAGAAGAGGATCGACCGTTACTGGCCGGAGACGTGGTGAAGTTTAAAGTCGTCCGAGGAGGACAAGAAAAAGGAACAGGCGGGAAACAACAACAACAAAACGAGAATAAGGAAGGAAAAACGCAAAAAGCGACGGACGTCATGCGATGTTCGAAAGGAGATTTGAGAGTGAAAATTATACAGGAACAGGTGGAAGGTGTCGTGAAAAGAGGTTTGAAAGGGAAAACGAAACACGACGCGTACGGTGGGTGCGTGTCGTGTTCTTTACTAACTCAAACAGGGGAGAACAAAGAAGAGGAGAAGAAGAAGCTTATGGAGCTCGAATTCGCCGGCGCGAACGTCTCGGAGAGTTGTAAGAAAAAGTTGAAGCAAGGAATGAAAGTTCAGTTTAGTTTAGGTCGAGAACCGACGACGAGAAAATACGTGGTCGTAGACATCGCGCCGATAGAAGGAGGAGGAGCAGGAGACGTTGAAGAGAAGAAAACAAAGAAGAAGGAAGGAGATGAAATCGACGACGACCAAGATGAAAAAATCGAAGAAGAAGAAGAAGACGAGTATTTCGAAGAGATTCCAACATCCTACGGACGCGTCGATAAACTCTCGCAATCGTTCGGGTTTATTCAGAAAGCGCACGGCAGAATGCCTTCGCACAACAACGGCAACAGGAGAGAAGAACAAGGTTTATTCTTTCATTACACGGCTTTAAAAGACAAGACGGATGTAGGAAAGTTGACCGTCGGCACCGCGGTAAGTTTTGAAATCGTCAAGGTGAGCACAGGGAGCGCTAAAGGTAAGAAAGCAAACGCAATAAACGTTCAATTATGCGACGAGGAAACCGTTCGAGCGATCGAGTCGGAACTCAGACTTCAGCGTAAGCTCGCCGAGAAAGAGAAAAACGCCGCTTTGCTCGATAAAGACGGCATCGATGGTGATTCCTGGGGTAAGAAGAAAGTAAACGTCGTCAACGAGAGTAATAATAGCAAAAATGGTAAAGAATACGTAGAAGCGCCGGCATCTGGGGAAGATGAAAATGTATCGTCGTCGGAACAGCAAAATGATTCTTCGGTTTCGTTAGAATTGGGTAAAATTGCCGTCATCAAGAACGGTTTCGGTTTCATTAAATGCGAAGAACGCGTGGAGGATGTGTTTTTCCACTTCACACAATTGAAGAATTTCGAAAACCCAAAAGTGGGGAAAATCGTTCAATTCACCGTCCACAGAGATCAAAAAAGAGACGCAATGGTCGCGCACGACGTGTGCGAAGCTCCAGAAGGCTCGAAAGTAGTCTTTGAAACCGTCGATGAACGAAGCGTTCGAGGCGTCTGTAAAGAACGCCTGGTATTTGCCTCCGGTCGAAGTTTCGGAAAATCCTCATTTTCGTCCAATGCGAGCAACAATGGAACGATTGTCGTCGAAAACGCGGGCGGAACTTCGCAAAGTTACAAATTTAAAACCGTCGTCGACCGAAACTGCAATCCGAAACCCGGAGATTTGGTTTCTTTTTGCGTCGCCACTGATAAACGAGACGAGAAGAAACAGTTCGCGACGAAAGTGAAATTAGTTCAATTTACCGGTACCGTTGTGAGTGCGAAAAGCGAAGGTTCTTACGGCTTTTTTTCGCACAGCGATCCAGATACCGGCGAAATCGGAAAAGCGTTCTTCCATGGCGCGGATGTGGGTGGCGGCGTGACCTTATTCGAAGGCGACGAGGCGACGTATTTCGTGAACCAATCGCAAGGCGAGAATAAAGAGTACACGGCGAAACGTATTAAACGAACGAAAGAAGGTCCGAATGCTGGAGTTTCGACGCCAACAAGGTCAAACTCAGCCATGGGAAGTGATAACAACGGACGCGATTCGCCAAGACCACAGTTCGTCGGTTCTCAATTCACGCTTTCGAAAGGCCCGGACGGTACTCCAGGTTTCAGCAGAGGACGAGGTAAAGGCCTGGCGGAAAAAGCAACCGCGGCGGTTTCGAGGTTAAAGTTGGACGCCGCAGAATTTGTCCTTGGTGGAGGACACACGTCGTCCGTTTCCGCTTCGTGTGGGTCGAGAGACGACCTCGCCGCGTTCGAAGACGCCGAAGAAGAAGAAGAAGAAGAAGAAGAAGAAGAAGAAGAAGAAGAAGAGGAGGAAGAAAATATTTAAAAAATGATAGATAGCAAAAACTAGAAGAAGCAAAATCAGTAATGTTTAGTAATAATATCAACATCATCAAATCAATCATTTGTATGTACATTCCTGTTTCGTTATATCATATTAAATACCTCTATTATATAATAGTAATTAGTATATTACTCTCTTTCCACGACGGCGGCGGCGCCCATCCCGCTTCCGATACACATCGACACTACTCCGAGCTTACACGACGCGTCTCTGCTATGCATCTCGTGCAACAACGTCGCCATGCATCTCGCCCCGGTCGCCCCTAACGGGTGCCCGAGCGCAATAGCCCCTCCGTTTACGTTTACGATATCCTTGCTCAGCTTCAAATGGTTCACGCAATACGACGCTTGACTCGCGAATGCTTCGTTCAACTCGAATAAATTGATATCCGAAACTTTCACGCCGGCTCTCTCGCACGCGTCCGGAATGGCCACGGCTGGACCAATGCCCATAATTTCCGGCGGACACCCAACCGCGCTGAACGATTTCCATTTGGCCATAATTTTCAACCCGTTTTTCGTCGCGTACGATCGTTTACACAAAATAACTACCCCGGCGCCGTCGCTGACTTGACTCGCGTTCCCGGCTGTCGTGCTCCCGCCTTTTTTAAACACCGGTTTCAACTTTGCTAAATTTTCCACCGTCACGCCCTCTCGAATCCCATCGTCCTCGGATACGACGATTTCTTTCTCCTCTTTCGTCTCTTTATCGATAATTTTCGTCACCACCGGCACAATTTGACTCTTAAACTTCCCGTTTCGTCTCGCCTCGGCGGCTCTCCGGTGACTCTCTGCGGCGAACGCGTCTTGCGTCTCTCTCGAAATGTGCCACTTCGCGGCGACGTTTTCACTCGTGACTCCCATAGGAATCAAACAATTCTGCGCGTTCGTCACGCTCGCGGCTTTTGGGTTGAACCCTCCGTCCCATTTCATGGGATTCTTACTCATCGTCTCCACGCCAGCCGCGATGCCAACCTCGTAATATCCGGCTTTAATCGCGCTCGCCACGTCCGCGCACGCTTGCAATCCGCTCGAACACTGTCTGTTCACCGTTCTCACGGGAACTTTCACCGGGAACCCGGCTAAAAACATTCCAATTCTACACTCGTTCGCGCGTTGACTCGAATCCCCTAAAACTGATCCAACGACCACGTCGCCGATATCGTTCGTGTTGATATTCTCCGTCTCTTTTAAAGCGGCAGCTAAAACCGTTGCCACGAGATCGTCCGCCGTGGTGTCTTTTAATCCGCCTTTTCTCGCGCGAGTGATTGGCGTTCTTAACGCGCAGACGATGACCACGTCGTCTGGGTGCTTCGACGACTACATTTAGAAAGAAGAGATGATGCTGTGAGAGACGACAACGAGGATGATAAAACCACAACACGCGCGTACTAAAAAACGCGCACAACACACATCAAAGATGAAGAAAAAAACAAACACACAAACGAACGCACCCCGAACGGAGAGGAAAAGAAAGACGTCTCTTGTCGTTCCACGAAACTGCTATTATTATTAGTATCGTTAAAAAGAGGCGCAGAAACGACGTGCGTTTTCAAGCGTTCGACGCGCTTCATCGCGTTAGTGTTGTTGTTGTTTGACATGATGATGACGGAGCAACAACAATTTTTTGGGGTAATGGCGGCGAAATTTTGCTTCTTTTTTCCTCATTTTAAAGGAAATTTTGCTTCTTTTTTCAGTTTCATTTTTCTTCAAAACAACCAAAAACACACAAACAAGAAGAGAGAGAGAGATTTGGCGTTAAACACATCAACAACATAATCTCTGATGATGATGATGAGGGCTGCTCGTTGTGCTCACGCTGCTCGTGCTGCTCTTCTCGCGACGACGACGAGTAGGACGATTCAGACGACGACGACGGCGAGAGGAGGAGGAAGAGGAAGAGGAGGAAGAAGAAGGCAACAACAACGAGGAATTGGAATTGGAAAACAGTTGGAAATTCGATGTCAACAAAAAAGCAGCGCGACAACGATTCAGAACAACTATAATTCAGACGATTCAGACGACAGAAAGAAGAAGAAGAAAAAACGAGTGTTGGTGATTTCAGGTCCAACGTCGGTGGGGAAATCCTCCGTGGCCATCTCCATCGCGAAACGCGTCAACGGAGAAATAGTCTCCGCCGACTCGGTGCAAGTGTATCGAAACTTGAACGTCGGTTCCGCGAAACTTTCTAAAGAAGACATGCAATCGATTCGACATCACATGTTGGATTTGAAATCACCTGTGACGGAAGATTTTGATGTCGGGGAGTTTTATGAGTTAGCGAATGGGTACATAAACGATATTCACGCGAGAGGGAAAGTACCGATCGTGTGCGGCGGGACCGGGATGTACGTGAAATGGTTAACGGACGGGAAGCCGAACGTGCCGAAATCGACGAAAGAGAGCAGTTTGAGAGCAGAAAAGGAAGTGCGAGAGATACGAGATCGATATAGTAATACTAGTACTAGTAGTGATAACGATGATGATGATGATGATGTGAATAGAGCGCAGGCGTGGGATGAAGCCATCGAGTACTTAAAACAGCGAGGGGATTCGGAAACCGCCGGGAAATTAGCTCGAAACGACTGGTATCGATTAACGAGAGCGTTGGAAATCTTAGACGTTTCCGGAGGCAAACCGAAAGGATCGTTTCAACCAGTCAAAGATGAGAGTAAACAGTTTCACTGTTACGCGTTGTCGATGAACAGAGTCGATTTATATCGAAGAATGGATCAAAGAGTCGAAGAGATGGTTGCAAACGGCATATTGGACGAAGCGGCGTATTTGTTGAGAGAAGGCGTGAAGCCGAATACGAATTCGGCGTCGAGAGCGATTGGGTACGCGCAAGCGATCGATTATTTACTGAAATGTAAGCGTGAAAAAGAGAATAACAGTGAGTCGTCGATAAACAATGACGCCACTTTACTCCTCGAGTTTATCGACGAGTTACAAAGAGAAACGAGAATGTACGCGAAGAGACAATTCACGTGGCTTCGATCGGAAAAGCAGTTCCAATGGATTGACGCGAGCGAGGGCGCTGAAAAAGCGAGCTCGCGAATATTTGAGAAGTTTAACAACGCCCAAAGCGATGTTGATGATGAAGGAGAAGAAATTAACGAGTCAAATAACAACTCGTCCATTTGTGAGGTCACTAAAGAAATGGCGAACGAATTGAAACGGTACCGCGTCGAATTGAAACTCTTCCACGATGAAGGCATTAGAAAAGCGACTGTTGAGCGCGTCGCCGATATAGTTTCGCGCATGTAGTAATGTAATTTAGAATTTGTAGAAAATACAGTATGATAGTAGCTCTTAAAATATTCCTATTATACTTCTATATAGCGGCGGCTAATTTTGCTAACACGGATTGGTCTATACCATCCGTCGCGACGAAAACCTCCTCCTCCCGAACGCACGTCGTCTGGCTCCCATCGAAACACGAGTTTGTGCACGTCCAGACCCCTACGGAATTGAAATCGAACGCAATCGCATCGGATTCCGAAATCCCACCTTTCCTCCCAGCCTTCGCGCGCAATCGTAAAGCGTCTTCGATTTCTTTTAACAACCCAGGGGTTAACTGTAACTCCATTTCGCGTTTGCCTTTGCATTTCTCGCACGGTTTTGATTTCCTCGTCGGCAAATCGCCGTCTGGCCAAACGATATCGCAATCGCGCGTTCGAAAGCAGTATCGAGCGATTTGCGCCGGCGCTCGAGCTATGCGTTTTTGAAATTTCAAATACTGTTCGGACGCGTTGATGGATTCGCCTTTTTCGTACGTTTCGCCTTGCCACGAGGAAGACACTTCCTTCGTCCCAGATTCGTCCATCATGTCCTTCATCTCCACGGCTTTCCCTCCGGCGTGCAACGCGAGCAAACTCTTCTCAATCTCCGAAACCTCCAAACCTTCCTCTTGCGCGTACTTATTCAACATGAAATCTACTTTCGCACTCAAACCTAACGCCTTTCTCTTCGCCTCGGCCTTCGTAGGCTCCAAATCTGAACACACGTAAAATTCCGGTAACGCGTTTGGGGCGTCTTCGTGATACGATTCAATGAGTGTTTCATCGCCTTCTTCTTCTTCTTCGAGCAACTCGACCGCCTCTTTCCTCTCTTTTTCTTTCAACATCGCCTCGTCCAACTGCTTCGTCAGCTGCTCCAAAGACTCTTCCTCTTCTTTCTTCGTTCCATTCTTCGCTTCGCCGTCGTCGTCGACGTTCCAATCATCTTTGCTCTCCGCGCATCCCCAATCGTCGTTCGTTCCAAACAAATTTTCGTTTTCATTCAAACACTCTTCCTTCTTCGCATTATTCACATCCCTTCTATTTTCGCTCGATTTCTCTTTCCCTTTCCGTCCTCTGTTTTGCACTCGAAACGCTCGCCACTTTCCTCCCATCGATTCGCTATTAGGAGGAGGACAACAGTTTTGAAAATTTGTGCACGAAAACACGTACAAAGTTCGTTCGAGAATATCTTCCTCTGTTCCGTCTCTCGCTCGCGTCAACGGCGCGTACGATTGAAAAATCAGCGAGAGTTTACTCTCGCACGATGTACATCGCATTTGCTCCTCTCTCAAAAACATCTTTACTCCGGACGCATCATCATCATCATCATCGTCGCTAAAAAAAAACTGATTGAAATTTGGTTCGCCGCCAACTTTCGTCGCGAATGCGTCCAATTCGCCGACGTCTTTTGAAGAGATCATTCGGCCGCTAAAGCCGAGATATGTTTGACTCTTTTCATCTGAATCATCATCTGACGAATCGTCTGAATCGCTACTGCTGCTCCCAAAGCTATTCGTGAGTCGTTTTGTGTGCTCTGCATCATCATCTCTTCTGGCCATGATGATGATTTTGACGATGATTTTTTTTTGTGAAGAAGAGAAGAGAAAAGGTCTGAGTTGTTAAAATTGACAAAAAGAACAGCCGTCAAAAAAAAGCAAGAGACCTACCCCTCTTTCTTTTCTTTTCTTCGCGCAAACAAAAGGACTCACCATCATGACGACGGTTGCGACTACTTTTGGGGCCAGTCGTGTGTCCTCGTCGTCGTCAGTAACGCGCGTTGTTCGCTCTTCTTCTTCTTCTTCTTCTTCTTCTTTTCGGAGGACGACCAACAACAACAATTTCGAGGTTTTGAGAAGTGGAAGAAGAAGAACAAACAAACCTATTTCTTTTTCCCCGTCAAGGAGTAAACCAAAGACGACGGTGAACGCCACCGAAGGATCTCCGACGAGCAGCACTTCTCAACAACAACCCCAGCCTGCGTTTATTCCCGCGCACGAACGACAAACGTTATCGAAAATTCCTCCGGAACAACTCGCTTCTGGGGGCATGCGATTGTCCGCACAAAACGAGGATTTCAAAGTCTCCTTCCGAAGGTTTTTAGCGTACGAGTTCATGTCCATGGACGACACGTACGACGAGACGAAAATTTCAGTGTTGAACCTGGATCCTCCAATATTTACGGTGGAGGAGTTCATCTCGGAACAAGAGTGCGACAATTTAGTATTAGCGGCGAAAACGAGCGGCGGGTTAAAAGTCTCCGCCATAGGCGGCGGCGCCGCGAACGAGAACATTCGCACGAGTAAGACGGTGGCGTTGAACTCGCACGGGTTGGAAAATCACGCGAGTAAGAAGGCGATTTTAGCGTGCGCGGAGAAATTATTGCCTGACATACGAGGTTTGAGTACAAAAAAGAACGCGTTTAAAGCACCGGCGGGTGGGAAGAGCGAGTGGGCGTTCGAGTTGCCGCAAGTCGCGCATTATAGCGGCGGAGAATATTTTAAGAAACACGAAGACGCGTTTCCGATTGGTATCGCCTCGGAGAAAGGGTATCAGAGAAGAGCGACGGTCTTGGTGTATTTGAACGATGTTCCGAATGGTGGAGTCACTCGATTCGAGTATTTAGATTTGGATGTCCGACCGAAAAAAGGGAAGTGCTTGGTTTTCTTCCCCGCGAGCGTGGCGGCGATGCCGGATCCGAGGACGTTGCACACGGCCACAGAGGCGGAGAACGGGTGCGAGAAATGGGTATCTCAGTTATGGGTGAGTCACTCAACCCCGCCGGCGTCGGCTGGGAGTAGTGATACTAGTGCTAGTGCTGGACAACCAGCGGATGCTGCTCCGAAAAAACTCAACCGAGCGCAACGACGGATCCAGGAACGAGAGGAAGCCAAAGCTGCCAGAAAGAAGAAATAAACAAGAAGAAAACTTTTGTGCGTATCAAGTATTGTATTCTATTCTATTCCTATTCCTATGACTATTCATTCACTGTTTCCTCTTAACCAACAACGCGTTCACCGCCAGGTATTGCATGACGTCTACGTAATTCTGAGAGTTGTGTTCCAACGCCGGCGCCAACGCCCTCAACGGATTGTTCTGCGCGCCAGACGTGAAATCTTCCAGCTGCAACGTCAACCGTTCCAAATGCGTCTCTAAGTTCGCAGTCTCTTTAACCACCGCTCGTTTTGCCGCGTTATCGTTCCCTAGCTCTAAAAAAACCAAATATCCACTCACTTCGTATAAAAATCGATCCATGGTTAACATGCCTCTCCTCCCGAACGTTTCTTCTTTCCATTTCAATAAATTCGCGCCCCATTCGTTCGATTTCAAGGTGTTAAACAATGGATCGTGCGATAACCACATCCTGGGAACGATATCGTTGCTCAAAACGTGCGCTCTCAACGCAGATTCTTCCAAACCAATCGCATCCAACGCCGATTTCGGGTACCCTCGAAACGTCTCCTTCTCTTCCTTTTCCATTTTGTTCAACAGCGACATGTCCAACGCCAGGACGTTCGGCGACCCGTACGTGTGCACGTTTACCTTCATCTTCACACAATCCACATCTAATCTCAATTTCGTCCACGCCGCTAATATCATCGCAATCGATCCTCCCAACGAATGTCCGCAAAACGTCAACTTCTTCACTTCTTCCCCTACGTCCGGTCCGTTGATGTACGGCGTTATTTCGTTGAAGAACTCCTCGGTCATCTCGTACACGCCCGTATGACACCCGACTGGTACTTCCGGGTGCACTTGCGTCGGCCAAACTTTACTAATTTGATTCGATAATCGAATCCTATCCACGTTCTGGTCGTCCCCCCACACCGCGCCTCTCGCCACGATAGTTCTTTCCACGATATCTTCTTTCTTCATTTCATCGAACCCAATTTTTCTATCCGCGATGTAGACTCTCGTCACCGAGGTGTATTTCTCGTACACGAGTGAATACCCGTCGGATTCTAACAGCTCTTTCAAGTTGTTTTTATAGCAGTAGTTGGATAATCGCGCCGTGAGCGCAGCTTTGGAGTATTCTTCGTTTCTGTTGTTTTCGTCGTCATCATCATCTTTCGTTCGATTTTGAAACGTCATTTTCGCGTCGTTGTCTTTATTAGAAAGAGCACCGACACAAAAGCACCCTCTCCTCCTCCTCCTCAGAGACAAATGCACAGAAGACGGACTTCTGCTATTGCTATTACTGCTTCTTATTGTTCTTATCGTTGTTCTCATATTCGCTCTCGTCATCATGTCTGCACTCGTCGTCATATATTTTTTTTTTGGATTTTCAAAGTGACGATTCAAAATCACTCAAAATTCGTCTCAAAACACACAAGTCTCTTGTTAAACAAAATTCGTCAGTCTCAAAACAACACAGATTCTTACAAGAAAATGATGGCTTTTATTACAGAAGAAAAAACATCATCTTAGAGGTGGTCATGATGGTGAAACTTCCACTGCGATGCTGCGTTTTTGTCCTCTTTTCTCTTTTGTTAGTCGCGTCGTCTGCTTTTGTTGCCGAGTTTGAGGAGGAGGAGGATTCAAAGAATACGTTGTTGAGGAGTAGTGGTGGTTTTAACGATGATGATGAAAATGATGATGCGAAAGGTCGTCGTCAAAGTTTTCTCGGTGGTTCTTCTTCTTCTTCAAACGCTGCTGATGTGGGGAACAGAGCTCGATGGTTGTTTGAACGATCCGGGAGCGTGCGATGGTCGGTAAAAAACGAAGACGACGACGAGGAAACGACGAAATCGTTCTCGGTGAAAGATGTGATTGGTGCGAGATATTCAGACGACAGAAGAGGACCGGCGATGGAAGTATACGAATCCACCGGCGAGTTCGTGACGATGGAACTCACGTTTTCGAGAACAAATAACAAGAATCGAGCGACGAGGAGGAGTTTGGTAAACGTGGGAGGAAAAGGAGCAGAGGTTGGTAGATATTTTAGCGGAGACGGAAGGATCAGAGCGATGACGACGTCGTCGTCTGTTTCATCCTCCGTATTCGCGTTGCGAGAGGACGGGGAGGTTTTGGGATACGATGAAGAAAAGCCGGGGAACGTGAAGAACATCACGAAACCTTTTCAAGAAAGCGCGAGCGTGCACTGCACGAAGAGTAAGGAAGTGTTTACGCTCTTTCACGTGAATAGAGAGAGTTCTGAACATCAAAAAGAAAAATTGTGCGCGATGTGTTTGGAAACGAGACGAGCCGGAGGGAGAGTGATTTATAACGGGTTTTGTGCGGAGTTGAACGAGGACGACGGAATAAAGGTAGATGGCGACGTTTCGAGTTTTTCCTACACAGTTTCTCGAGAATACGAACCGGTAGCGTTCCAAGCGGTTGATGATTACGTGGTTGCTTTAGAGAGACAAAAGAAAAACGACGGAATGTTTCGATTACAAATGTTCTCGAGCAAAGCGATTTTAGTTTCCTCGAAACTGAAATCACCGATTGAACCGATTTTGGCGTATTCCTCGAATAATAATAATAAAGGGGTAGACGATGATCAGATTAAAGTTCTCTCATTAACTTACTCCAAGTTCAACGACGACGACGATATCGCTCCAAATGCGGTACCGAATACCTTGGGTATCTTTACCCTCGGCGTCCCGATCGGAACGACGACGAACCAAACAGACGCGATAGTTCTCCGAATGTTCAATGCGCGAACGGAAGACATCTCAGCCACGTTGGCGAGTGCGCACGTCACCATCAAATCGACCCGGATTCTCTTCGTCGTCTTGATTACCATAATCGGCTGTTCCGCGATGCTGTTATGCGCTGCGTCTGCTTTCGTCGGAACGCCAAAACCATTTTTGGAAGAAGACGTAGAAGCCAACGGCGACGTGGAAGAACAGTTACTCGATTCCATTCTAGAAGAAGAAACAGAAGAAGAAACAGAAGAAGAAGAAGAAGAAGATGATGAAGAAGAAAAACAAGACAAAATAGTAGACGATAGCAAAATTCTTAGATCTAGCGACGCGCAAACACTCTCTCACGAAAATGAAGAAGAAAAACAAGAAGAAAAACAAGAAGAAGAAGAAGAAGACGACACCGATCGTCGTCTCGCCGGTGGTGTTCAAGCGTTCTTCGAGAGCTTTCTTTTTACTTCTTCTAAAAGCTGATCATGAGATGATATGCGTTTATGACGGCTTTTAGTTTTTAGATGAAATTTTAGAGGAAACAAACATCCACGTCACAATATCCATTCTATCTGTCACACACATGCTTCGCGCCGCCTGTGCTCGATTCATACTCGCATCGAACCCTTTACTAAGAACAATGTCCACGTCTGCCACCTCTGGCGTTTGGAAGCACCACAAAGTCGTTCCCGACACTCCCCAGGGGTTTACCATGCGTGGAACTGTCCCCACGGACGAGAACGGCGTCGATGTGATGATGGAAAAATGGGACGCCGGTTCTTCAGAGCCTCCGCATTCGCACCCGGGAGATGACATGACCGTGGTCATAGAAGGGAAAATGTCTGTGCAATTCTTCAAAAAAGACGGGGAGAAACTCGTGGAAGACGGGAAGCCGTTAATTTTGATGAAAGGCGATGCGGGGTACATCGAAGGTGGGAGAATCCACGACGCGAAATATTTGGAAGATTGCAAGTTGGTCTACGTGCACGATAAACAATTCGGATTCGACGCAGCCGCGAGCGCTTAATACTAACAACAGTAATACTAATATTTATCTATCTATTAATACACCATCGTGGTACGGTACCGATGGTAATATAATATTAATACTAATATGCTTTAATAATAATAATATATCTATCTATTAATACACCATCACGGTACGTACGGGTACCGATGGTAATATACTAATATGCTGTGTTGTTGTTGCTGTTGTTATTACTCAGTTGCTATTCCTAATATACCGGTATCTATGAAACACTTAATAATTATTAATAACGATTGTAGTGCTGTTGACTGAGTTCGCGAAACGCTCTGGAGGCCTCGTTACGATTTTCAACATCGTTCGTGAAATGGTACGTCTGCGCGAGTAAATATTGCGATTCTTTGACGATGTCGATGTTGCCGAGCTTTTCTCCGAATAAAGAGGCACGGTTCAGGTCATCGACGATAGATTCAATCGTTTCTTCCATTTCCTCGTCCGTTTCATCTTGGATGTTGACTTCCAAAGACGCTTTGGCGTTGATCAAATGAAACCGAGCTCGTAAGCGCAGCTCGTTCGAGCTTAAAAACGCTCTCGAGTACTTCTCCAAATAGAGTTTGCCCAAGTTCGCGTGCGAGCCTTTCAATTCAATCAAACACTCCGCGACGATAAGTTTCGCGAACAACGCGTACTGGTCGACGCCTAAATCTGTCGCGCGCTTATCCACTCCTAACGCTCTCAACAATGCAAACGCGTAGTTTTGCGAATTCTTAAACGTCTCCGCGACACCCAACTCCGATTTCAAAACGTGCATCGCGTTTCTCGGGTCCGCGCTGCTATTTCCGTTTTTCATCGACGAATCGCTTTCGAGTTGGGAGGAAGCGAAGGTCAGAATATCTGCACCTCTCAGAAAGCTTTCGAATGATTCTGCGTAGTTTCTGTTCATGGCGTAAATTTCAGCCAACGCCCGATTCGCCTCTAATACCGCACTCGAATCCGTCTTCTCGCCAATCGGATGAACCAACGCGTGCATCTGTCGCATGCACTCGTTCGCTTCGAAACACTCGTTCCGTGCGATAGCATCGTCGAATAGTATCGAAATTCTCGCCGCGTTCAGTTCTCTCGAAACTTCCTCGTTATCATCCACGTGTTCGCGCAAACGCGATTCCGCTTTTTCGAGTTCCATCAAGGCGCGTTCGGTGCCTCTCGTCCTTTGCGTGGATTTCGATAACACGGCAAATGCTCGCGCGGCGTCCACGGGCGAAGCATCTTTCAAAGTACCCTCGGATAATGCTTTCAAAGTGGCAACCCTCGCTAACCCGTCGTCGCCTCGCGTCGACCACGTCGTCGATTGCATCGAAAACGCCGGCGTGCGCAAACAGTTGATGGCGTTTTTCGTTTCTTTGGCGGTTTCAAAAGTGGCGTAACGTTGTAAGGTGCCTAAAGACGTGTGCGTAACTTTCCCACCAGATGTTGACGAAGACGCCATCGTGGACGAAGAAGCGGGATATATTTCGTTCATTCGAATCAAAGACGTCGCCTGTGCGACGGCGATAGCATCAAGCGATTGGTTACCGCCGCCTTGCGTTCGTTGTTGTCCGGTGGTATTCGCGCCGCCGTTCGCACCTCCGGTATTTCCGGAAGACGGGTTATTCGAAGCGCCCTTTTCTCGTAAAATTATCTCTTGTTTGCGCATATGTTCTGCGGTCGTTCTCGTAGCTGGCGCGGAAGCAACGAGCGTTGTTTTATGCGACAAAACTTCGACGTTTTGAATAGCTTTTTCAACAACTTCTGGTGCAGATATTTGAGTCGATGTAGGCGCGGAAACGAACGAGGTGGTACCTTTCGTCGTTGCAGCCGCTACGCCAGCGTTTTTGCTCGTTAATGCCGCTCTGCGTTCCTCCACAACGCGGTCTCTTCCAGCATCGTTCGGAAACGCCGCCACTTGTCTAGCTAACGCCAACTCGGCGTAGCTCGCCAGCGCGGGATTTTTCAACTGTCTTCCAAGCTTTAAACACCGACGTAAAAGTGTTCGAGATCGCTTCGCTTTTTTCAAGACTGATGAAGACGAAGATAACGAAGAGGATGTCGAGGAACTATACTTTTGTTGTTGTTGTTGTTGTTGTCGTTGTTGTTGTTGTTGTTGTTGTTTGATGTTGTCTAAAGATTCTTCGAAAGGCTCGTCGTCGTCCTCATCGCTATCTTCATCCTCGTCTACGTCCACGTCGTCGTCGTCGAAATACTCCGACTCGGCTAAAAGCCCACTCAACGCTAACGCCTTCGCTAATGCGTCTTCATCTCCAGATTGCTGCGCGATTCGCGTCGCCTCTTCTAACGCTCTCGCGGTTTCTTTTCGATGTTGAAACTGCGCGTGCGTTGCGCCGAGCGCAATTAAAGCCTCCGCTGCTCGTCTTCCAGATTGCGACACGGGCGTTATGGAGTGCGCGCTGCGACTTCCTCCACCACCAGCGCTAATCAACTCGTGCAACAAAACAGACTCGTCCGTGGGGATATCTCCGTTTATTTCAAAGTGTCTGTGTAAATGGAACAAAGCGTTGACGACATCTTTTTGTTTTAAACTCTCCACGTGTCTCGCGCGCGGATGCCTGTTGTGAATCGCCGTGTTCTCATGTTCCGCTAAAACTTTACGAAGCACCGCGCCTACGCTCTTGTTGTTCTTCGTCGGAAGACCAGAATTCCCACTATTGCTGCGACTGTTAGTATTTCTAGTGCTGGTATCTTTCTCTCTCGGGTCAAGAATACCTCCTAAACCCATAGCGATGCCAAACGGAAGCGTTTCGTCCTCCTCGTCGTTACTTTTCTCTTCATTCGCCGAACTCTTCTTAACCCCTAATCGTTCGCACTTCTCCACCAACGTGTCCACAATCGCGCGTTCGTTCGCTTTGCTCGTTCTGTGCAACAAAAAAGTAACTTCTCCTTTCTCTCCACCGTTCATCTCTTCCGCCGCCGCGTTCACGAACGCATCGAAATCCTCCCGATACCTTCTCAACATCTCGTGACACTCGCACACGCCGTCAAACGACAAGCGCTCAAATTCAACCAACTGTCGTCGTAAAAACCTCCCGCACACACTTTCCGGATCAATCTTCCTCACCGCTAAATCTTCACCGCTCGACACCGCGAAACAATCTCTCGCCTCCCTCGCTAAACATCTCGGCAGACGTTCAAATTTTCTCACCAGTTCGTCAACCGACTCGAGTAAATACTTCTCCTTCGTTTGCAACACGTGGAAGAAATCCTCGATTTGCTGCGCTTTATCGCATCTCGTTTCATCATCATCATCATCATCATCATCATCAGCGTACTCTTCTTCGTATTCATCGTAACCATTATTATTATTATTCGCTCTCGACACTTCCATCTCTTCGTCTTCTTCTTCTTCGCTCTTCTTCTTTGTCTTCTTCTTCTTCTTGGAGGAAGGAAGCACAAAAAACCGATACACTCGCCTCCAAAACTCCTCCGAATCTGGTTCGCACAACACCAATCCATTCGACGACGACGTCTTCCCTCTCTCCATCAAAACCTCTTTCGTCACGAACCGAACGATCTTCTTTCGAAACTTCAAGGTTAAACTCTCGTACGCGTTTTCCGCGTCGTAATACTTCTTCCTCTCCTCCTCTTCTTCTTCCCTTTCATCAAAATCATCATAATCGAGTCGTTTTTTTCCCCCCGCAGCAGCAATCCCAACCTCTGAGTTTGGTTGGCACGCGATTTCGAGCAAAGAGCACAAATGAATGACGCACGGGGTCGGGATTGCAGAAGTCTGGTCGAACTGTACCGTCTGAACTCTCCGTTTTGACATTATCTTCTTCTTGTTAATGTTGTTGTTGTTCTGTGGGCGAGAGAGAGAGAGAGAGAAAGAAAAAGAACTGAAGAAGACAAAGAGAAACGAATTTTTTGAATTTTTTTTCTCAAAACTCAGCCAGAGCCTCTTTTTGTGTTTTTTTGTGTTTTTTCATCGTCAGTTATATCGTTCTAGGTGATGTAATTTTTGTTGTCTTGTCTCAAATCATCAAACTATAAGAAGAAGAAGAAGAAGAAGAAGAAGAAGACAAAGAAGAAGGAGGCAGAGAGAGGAGCCCGCGTTTCAAATGGTGCTCCCGAACGGCAGCACGCATTACTTCAACGACGACTCTTCGCGGTTGTTGCAACCGGCAGATTTAGTGTTCTGCGAAAAGAGACGACAAAAGAAGAAGGTAAAGAAGAAGAAAACGATTTCGAGGAGGAAAAAAAGTAGAAATAAAACGAAGAATTTAGGTGATGAGGAGGATGAGGAGGAAGAGGAGGAAAAGGAGGAACAAGCTTTACCGATAGAAATAAACGAAGCGTTTGAGAACGCGTACCACATAGGGACAGTCGCGGATACCTATCACGACTCGGATTCGGAATTTTTTGATTACGACTCAGAGGGACAGATTTTAGAGGACGACACGGAAGTTTTAGTCGCGTTCGGGACGACGGAGCTGAAAATGGGAGAGACTTGGGGTGGGATGAGAGTCAACAAAGGGGGGTCAGACTTGATCTGTTCTAAAGTAGAGGACTTGACGATATTAGACAGACGGTATTTCAAAGTTGGCGATAATTGCGTGAAGGCAAAGAATACGTTGGGGATGTGCGGGAAAATTGTGGACATGAACGTGAAGGCGACGCTGTTCTGTCCGGCGACGAAGGAGTACGCGGACGGAGTGGACTCGAACGAGTGCCAGACGTTACGGAGAGTGTATCCTGAGGCCACGGTTGTTTATGGAAACTGGATAGGGATCGTAGAGACTGTGACAGATGTTATCAGGGTGGGATTGTTGAAGGACAACGGAAAGAAGGCTACAAAGAAGAAGAAAACCGGGAAATGGCTGAAACCCTCTTGGCCGCTACCAGCCGGTGATGCTTTCGTCAAGAAAGAAGGAGATCGAGAAGATGTCGAAAATCACGCGTATCTGGACGAGGGGTTGCCAGATTTGCTAGTGGAAGTGAAGCCGAGCGGGCAATCGGACGAGTATGCCAGCGACGGTGAAGAATTATCGGACGAAGAGGAACGGGAATTTTATTATATGAACACGCTCGGCCTCCGCCATTGCGACGAGGACGAATCAAGTAGAGTTGACAGGTTCCATCTTGCATCGACGCAGTGCGGGTGCTATCGCCCAGGCGATATCGTTGACGTGGAGGAACAAAAAGTAGCGCGAGCTGTCCGGGAAGTTCTAGCGCGACAGGACGAGAACGAATATATAATGGGAGGGGCTTTGGATGGAAGGGATAAGGTAAGACTCGACCGCGCCGATTTTCTCGAACAGTGTTGGATGAAAGGAGACGAGGATGACGACGAATGGGTCACACTTTTTTCGGCGTTTGCAGTAGATAACGAACCCCATTATACAGAGGATAACGAAGAAATTACAAGTAAACAAGACGAACAATACGACGCAAAGATGGCCGTTGTGTGCAAGAAACTTGTATACCAAAAGCATAGCATGGCGCAAAGGGCAGTCGTGAAATCCATCCACGACGGCATGGCACAGGTGAAGTGGAAGATGCAACACCTTTATAAAGAAGAAGGTATGGTACGAAATGCTCGAGAGTATAAAGACGATCCTTTACGTCGAGTTGCACCGAAGAAACTTCCTTGCGAGGAAGAAGAAGTAGTTTTAGAAGAAGAAGAAGATGCGCCTCCCGATGGCAATCCTGAACATTTTTTGCCGCCATGGTGTGAAGGTTCGTGCAAAGTACAGGAGAAACCTCCGCGATATATGCCATCGTCAATGCTCACCGTTGTCGATAAGTTCTGTGCTCACTTTTTACAAGCCGGAGATCACGTCTTGTGCGATAAAAATGCTCTGAAAAAATACTTTCCGGAAGCGCATAAACGCGCGCTTCGCTTCGAAGAAAAGCGCGAGAAGCTTTGGGTGCAGGTGGAGAAGAAAGAGGAAGAAAAACAGAACTTTTACAAATCGTCGTTAACGTCAAACGATGAAGTTTATTGCGCTCGCGTCATTTCTACTGAAACCACGTGCGAAGTTCTGTGGCAAGACGGGTCCAGAACGCTTGAAAAGGCTAAAGATTTATTGAAAATGGAACACTTAGAAGACCACGTGTACATGTGCGGTGACTTTGTGGTGAAATCCAGCGAGTTTAAGAAAGCTGTCGGGTCGGAGAAAGTGCAAGATCTCGAGCAGACGTGGGAGGACGATTTAATGAGGAAACGCGAACAGTATAGCGAGAAAACAGTTCTTGACACTTTCGCAGTTGGTTACGTCGAAGCTACGAACAGCGAAGAGCGCACGGCAGACGTTGTCTGGATCGCCGATGCGTTTGTATTTGAAGCTTCAGAGAATGACAACGAGAGGTTCTTAGCAAATGCAGAAGGTAAAGAACGACCACCGCACGTCATGGAGCTCAAATGGCGCGAAGACTGGGATGATGATGATTTCTCGAGCGAAGGTAACCCCCCGCAAGTTTCCATCGATGACGGCGGTGCTTCGTATTTCGATAATCACTATGACAAATATTACGCCAATACCATGAGGAAGTTACTGGAGCTAAAGAAAAGAAAAACGGGAGAAAATGAATGTACTAAACGTGGCGTTGTAAGATTTAAGTCCAGAGAAACGGTTCCGGTGTACGCACTTCAGTCATACCCTTCGGTATTGTTCCAAGCGTCTGGAAATGACGTCGTTTTGAGAAATATTCCGGGAATCGACCAATTGCTTGTGGAAAATGATCAGCCTGATACTATGGGCATCGAAGATTTCATGACTGTTCCTAACGACAATAACAAAGAAGTTTCAGCTTCGACTGGGCCTAAAGTTTTAGACTCTTTAGTAGAACAGTGGGGTTCGACCAGATTCATGCACGAGTTGAAGAATCACGATATTTTCAATCGTGATCTGGCGCCACCGCATGCGTTGGCGGCGTGTGAACGCATACTAGGATCAATTCATATCGACGCCACAAAACGCGATCCTGTTCACTTCTTGTGCAGTGCTGTGAAGGATGTTTTCGTGCCTTTCTATGAACGCGAATTACAAGTTATACCGGGGAACCCGTGGTCCGTTCCCAAACTCGAGGAGAATGTGTATTGGTTCCGAGGATCTTCCAAAACTCCAAAAAGATTAATCGCAACTTCCCCGGAATGGCAACAATCGCATGGTGAACACGTGCGAGTGTGGGGTTTCGCCGCCGCAGAAGCTTACAAGCACAGACACGCGAAACACCCTAGACTGAATTCGACTAAATTAGACGAATTCGGCGGGCATACATACATCTCAAGTTTTGTACAAGACGTTTCGTGGGTCGGAGAGATCGTAGAATCGAGTGTTGGTCTGATGAAGATAGCATGGGGTAGCGGAACAAATACACATCAACCGCCTTTTAACATCGAGCTGTGCGAGCTTTTGGATGATTCAGACGATAGTGATTCGGATGATGGCGATTCAGACGATTCTATGGAGAGCGGATGGGAAACAGATGAGAACGAAGATTATTATTCGGAATTAGACCAAGAGGAAGACGACCAACCATGGGGGAGTTTCCTCACCGGCAGAATCTCGGAAACACATTCTGATAATGGGTTTTCAGACTCGGAACTTTCCAGTGTGCCAACGATGGAGAGTGGTGATGAAGGAGAAGAAGAAGGAGAAGAAGGAGATATGGATTTGACGATTGATGACGATTCCTTCGACGATGAGGAGAGTGACAGGGTTAGCGGTAGCGAAGACTTGGACCTTCTTGACGATGAGAATGATACGATCGAACGCGGTGCTGGTTCAGTAGCCGTATTTGGATCGCTTCTCGATGGCCAACTTGAATCAATCCGTCGAATGGTTGAAGATACAGCGGCGAAGGATTTTATCTGGAGAGGTAAAATCTTCGGGAAAGACCAAGACGATATAAAGAAGAGTAGTGGGTCTATCGACGCAGATTCGATATCTCGCTTGGTCAAAAATGCGTTACCGCCCGGTCTATTCGAAGAAGACACTGCCGACGCGGCAGTTGACGACATCATGGAAAGATACAAAAAACTGAGCTTCAGCGCCCATACTGAGCTAAAGAAGACTTTGACCAGGTATTCCGACGAAGAGCTGAAGCTATTGCTCATCTCAACTCACTTCTGGCGCCGAAGAAGGGGGGCTGGCTTTGAAGAAGACGACGAAGTGTTAGGAGATAATGCAGAGCCAAGTGATCTCGAGAAGGATTTTGTCTCGAAAGCACAGTTGAACGCCGAACATGCCGCCAGATCTCGGAGATACAAGGATATGGCACATCCACGCAACATCGCAAAAGCCTATCCTGGTATATTTCTGGATGCAGACGACGCCCGGACCACTGTTTCTGATGTGTTGCGGGACTCTACTATACGCTCAAATATGGTTGGGTTGAACGCTTTCCATTCCTTGGTAGAAGCGAACGGACCTCGCAATACCTCTAGAGATGAAATGCCGTCATTATTGGATTCGCTCAATTTCGTCTGGAGACAAGAGAGGAAGGAGAAAGTGAAGCAGCTCGAGAACCAATTTCTTTGTCGCAGTCCAAGGCAAACGTTGTCGAAAGTTGACGACGATGCAACGATTTCGGATGAGAATAATATCAACGACGAGGATGAAGAGGCATTGTCTACAAGTTTTGATGTCGTCGACGGCAGCTTTTCTGATTTTTTACTCAGAGATTCGAGTTCTCAAATGAATTTGCCGCGACAAGTTCAGAAAGCTGTTCAAAAAGAATGGTCAATCTTACATAAAGGCTTGCCCGCGAACGAAATTTGGGTAAAATCGTCGCAAGCGAAAATGAACGTTTTGCGGGCGATGATCAAAGGACCATCGTTGACGCCTTACCACGACGGTTTATTTTGCTTTGACATTTTGTTCGACGAGAACTATCCGTCTGTCCCTCCAAAAGTTCATTATCACTCGTACGGATACCGACTCAATCCAAACTTGTACAAGGAAGGCAAAGTCTGCCTGTCGTTGCTCAATACGTGGGACTCGGAGGAAAATTCGGAAAGATGGAGCAGTTCATCAAGTGCGTTACAGGTTTTAGTTTCGCTCCAAGCGTTAGTGCTGAACGATAAGCCTTATTACAACGAAGCGGGCTACGAAAAACAACGTGGAACGGAAGAAGGCATTCGAAACTCAGCCATGTATTCAGAAAATGCGTATCTTCTCAACTTGAAGACGATGATACAAACGATCAAACGCCCACCCGTAGGGTTTGAGGCGCTCGTTCGAGCGCACTTCAAAAGTCGTCGAGCCTCGATATTAAAGAGCATTGCTGCGTATCTTGAAGGTGCACCAGTTGGTAGCTATTGCGATGACCCGAACGTACAGCACACGAAGCACGACACGCACAATGTGAAACCGACGAAAGGGTTTCTACTAAGTTTACAAGGGTTACAAGAAACGGTGCGAACTGCATTCCGGAAGATTTGAAGATGAACGACAACTAGTATGATTGTTCTTCTCTATTTTTTTGTGGAGCTAACATACCCGACCTTAGAATTTTTTAATAGTAATGCGTGCGCGCGGCTTTTTCTACGCATTTCATAACAAATGCACCAATCTTCACTTCTGTTGGACCAAGTTCACTGGCGCCTCTTGCACACCGAGCCATCATGCGGCTCAAATTTGCATTCTCCGCCAGCATCCGCATCGCAGATTCCTGCGTTTCCGTAATCGAAAGAATATGCGCAATCATAATGAGCGCATATCGCAAGACTCTCGCGTTGATCCCAGAAACTGGCGCGACTTTAGACGATGGCGTTTTCCTTGTCTTGATCTTAGCTTTCTGAACCGCCATCTCCCAAAGCGCCGTGTTTGCCGCTGCGGCCAAAACGTTTTCCTTACGAACAACTCTTGGCCACCCTTTCCAATCCAAGTGCGCAAACGCGGCTAAGACGCGCAAAGATAAATCGACGAGCTCTCTCGATCGAGAGCACGTGTAGTTTATGTAAGTTGCATTTTGATCCTGCGTCGTCGCAATATCCATGATATTCGTGGACGTCGAAGGGATTTCGTTCCTCAAAACAGATACTACATCGCTCAACACCGCATATTCGTTCAAGGCGTCTTGGAATGATTTACACGTAGATAGCGTCCGGATGAGAGACAGGCACGCCATTCGCGTATCTTGCGGCGAACTTGCTTTCAAGCAATAGTTCAACCAACACGAAGTCGTTATCTGTGACTGCTTTGGCGCCGAGATAACACCGGATTGTGGGATCTCCTCTTCTCCAGTTTTTAAATTTGTCGTCGGGACCGCCCGTCTCGACGCCACCATTGTCATCACCAAATCACTCGCGGGTAATACGCGACTACCAACTACATCTCTCCCATTTGTAAATTCAGAAGCAGCAAATGAGGTTAACCAAGTGAGAGCACCTAGGAGAGGCGATGTAGCTTCCCATGCTCGTGCGCCAACACATCTACGCAAACAATCAACGACAATCGCCACCGCATCAAACTTCTCATCCACTACAGCCGTAGCGCTTCGAGAAGGAGCGCTCGAAGAAGCGTCGCTCTTTTTCGATTTTGACGCGCCCTTAGATGGAGCGGTGATGTAATCTTCTGTGGGAACTTGCTCTTTCGTGTGCACGAAAACTCTCCCAGTGGTTGAGAGCGGGTGCGGTAGCAATGAACCGCCGGCGAAAGAACCGGCGCACGCGCTCGCCACATCAAACTCTGAACCGTTGATTCTTCTGCGAAGGATCTTTCTCTTCTCGTTACCTCTAACATTTGTCGTTATCGAAGCTGTGACCGCCGCTTTATCGGTGATCATCATGTCTTCTTCCTCTACAGAATCTTCCGCTTCGTCATCTTCAGTAGCTCCACGTCTTGGGGGCGGTTGCGATGTTGAGAGATTTCTGAGCAAGTTGCGCCGCCGGGCTTCAATCACTCTTCGACAGCACGTTTGATCGCTCTTAAGCAGAATTAGCAAAAGTCTCGCTGCTGAAGCCGCGAGTTCATCTCGGGCGTTATCGTCTGCAAACTCGTTCCTCGGTGGATTCAATTCTTTGTCGCCGTCAAACGCTGCGACAGATTTCAGCGCCTCAAGAAGCGTGATGAGGAAATTCGCGTTACTGAATACCTCGTTGATACTATCAATTCTATATCCGCTGTTCTTCGGGGTACCGTCTACATAGCTATTATCGTCTCCCTGATCTTCATCGTCGAGGAAAACAGAAGCGAGCGCTCGGCCAATCGCCACGCTGTGGTACTCCCATCCTTCCTCTATATCGCGCAGTCCGCTCCCGCCTTTCTTGCTATTAGTATGACTACTACTACTATTTTTCTTCTTTCTCAAAGACGCCAACGTGGCACCTTTTTCGACAGCTTGAGTGTGGAAACCGAGAAACACCAAAGCATCACGTTTGGCAAAAGAATCTAAAAAAAACGCAAACTTCTTCGACGAGGTTCCTCTTTGATTGTCGGCGTTGTTATTGTTGGTAGCATTACCGTGATAGTGGTACAACGCTGAAGCTGCCATTGAAGCTTGATCAAACAAACCTTTCGGTGCTTTCGGTAGCATCGGTCGCCAGTCCGAAACTTCTTTACATGTCGTCGTCGTCGTCGTCATTGCTTTTGGCACCGATGCTATCGTCTTTGTCGTATCCATGTTCTTGATTTGTTGTTGCTGTTGTTGCGCTTGTCGATTTGTCGCACCAGTAGCAGCATTCGCGGCTGCGCTGAGGGAATGCTGCTTTTGATGGACGTTGTTGTTGTCGAACCGTTTAATTGCATCCGATACGCTCAAACCACCACCACCGCCTTCCACATCTTGTTTCCTTCGCTTCGCCTCCTTCTCTGCGACCGTCCCAGTTTCATCCTCGCTTCTTTTCTTCTTCTGTAGCTTTTGTTCCTCGAATTCATTCTCTCTCTTCTTTACTTGCTCTCTCAAGCCGTAGATCTCGTTCATCAACTCTTGTTTCTCCCTCCTCGACCGCCTTCTCGCGTTCTCTTCTCTCTCCTGCGCCTCTTGCAACTCTTCGTCTTTAAATCCGAGCAAATTTCTCAATTTTTCAACCTCTTTTCGCATCTCTCGGATTTCTGCCGCTGCAACGTGATGCGCCGCGCTCGTGTTCGCGTACGACGTCGTCGCGATCGCAACCTCCGATTGTTGCTGATGACCGTGCGCGATCGCTATCCTACCACTTTGTCCGCCTCCCGCCGTCGCATCCTTCGCCTCCCGTTTCAACTTGGCGTTTTCCTTCTCGTATTGCTCCACGCGAGAGCGGAGCAACGAGAGCATGCCATCTTTATCTTTATCTCTCCGCTCGAGCTCGTGTAATCGGGATTGTAAAAAATGCGCGTCTGTTACTTCTAAATTGTTCGTATTGTTCTTCTGTTGTTGTTGTTGTTGTTGTTGTTGTTGTTGTTGCGAGACGTCGCCCATCTGTCGCTGCTGCTGTTGAGACTGCGTGATGTTGACGAGATTATTATTCACATTATTATTATTCACGGTTTGTTGCGTCGTCGTCGTCGCGTTCCCGCCGCTCGTTCCAGTGCCACCGCCTCTTTGCCTGCTCGCCTTTTCCGCTTGCTCGATGATGGAGTCAAAGTTACTATTGAGAGTCAGAGAGTAAGTTTAATATATGTTGCAGATGCCTAGATAAAAATCCCCCCCAAAACGAACAAACAAAACGAGAGATGAGAAGAGAGAGAGAAAGAGAGAGAAAGAGCTTGAAAGCGCGAAAACAAACAAACGCATTTACCTGGCGTCCACGTTCGCCCACACGTCGTCGTCGTCATCCTCGTCGTCTTCTTGGCCAAAGCCGAACTCCGGTGTGTTCGTTCCCATTCTTCACACAGAGCAGAAAAAGCAGACTAACGTGTTGTGAAGGAAGTAAAAAATTCAAAAATTCATCAGAAATCAGACTGAAAAAACAGCAGAAATTTTAGCCGCATTTTTTTATAAAAATGACTTTGATGACAACACCGTCGGGAAAGATACTGATGATGAGAGTAAAGTCTTCATCATCATCATCGCGCAGTAATAGTCGTAGTTACAGTAGCAGTCGCAGTTGTTGTTGTTTCTGTCGCGCTGTTTCAAAGAAAATGACGAGGATACAGACGACGGATAAAGTTTTGAGAAGAAAGCGTGATGAAAAGTTCGTTACGAAAAGACTACTAACCGCATCATCATCATCTTCATCATCGACGGGGAGTTTGGGGTTTACTAATGATATTGTTGAGTCTTTCGATAGCTCGAAAGCATCCAGTGCACTCCATAACGACGATTTATCTCCCGTTCTGAAACAGAAACGAACGTTTTCAACCTTCGATACCGCTTCCTTATGGGTAGGTTTAGTCGTCTGCGTTCCCGCGTGGCAACTGGTCTCCAGTCTCATGGGGATTGGAAATTTGAGCGCTTTTATAGCGCTTTTGCTGGTGTTTGTGGCGAATTTATTCGTCGTGTGGCCGATTGTGTTGCAAGCAAACGCGGGTGTTAAATATGGGATCCCTTTTGTGGTGCACGCGCGGTCATCTTTCGGCGTGAAAGGCGCGAACGTGGCTGGATTGAGTCGCGGGTTTATCGCGAGCGCGTGGTTCGGGATTCAGACGGTGGTGGGCGCGAACTGTTTGAGAAGTTTAGCGATAGATTTCGGGTTGGCATCGAGTGTATCGCCGTATTTGGGAGGCATATGTTACGGCATATTTTGGCTCGCGCAAGCGTACGTGGTTTGGAACGACGTGGAGAGCATAAAGACGATCGAGAAGCTCGCGGCGCCGATTTTGCTGTTTTTGACGCTTCTCTTGTTTATATTTACGTGCGTTTCTTCCGGAGGTGTCGTGCAATCGGTTCTCTCTGCGTTTGCGACGAATAATGGTGGTAGTAACATTAGTAGTAATAGTATCGGCAGTTTCTCGTGGAAAACGTTTTTCCAAGCTGCGACGGCGTCGGCTTCGTTTTGGGCGACGATGATATGTAACGTGAGCGATTTCTCGAGGTTTTCGAAATCGCGAGAGAGTTTCGAGAAAGCGTCGTTTGCTATGCCTTTAGCGATGGCTGTGTTCGCGTTCGCTTCGATAGTGGTCACGTCCTCGGCCGCACACATTTTGAACACGAGTTCAAATTTGATTACCGATCCGATGGTGGTGACATCTTTGTTGTCGACGCATTTCAATTGGGGTAAAATAGCGAGCGTTTTGGCCGCGATTGGTATATTGACGGCGACGCTAAGCACAAACATCGCGGCGAATATTTTAGCACCAGCCAATGCTATTCAAAATTTAGCCCCTTCGAAATTGTCCTTTCGATCGTCCGCCATTCTTTCGATGATTTTAGGCACCTTATGTCTCCCTTGGAAACTCACCAGCGACGCGAACTCGTACATATTCGTGTGGTTGACTGGATACGGGGCGTTCCTAGCTCCGATTTTAGGAATCATGCTTTGCGATTACTTCCTCATACGAAACCAAAAATTAGTCTTAGAAGACTTATACTCCGCCGACAAGAACAGTTCGTATTACTTCACCAACGGCGTCAACTATAAAGCAATGCTCGCCTTCGCCGTAGGCGTCCTCTCAAACTTGCCTGGATTTTTACACGCCGTAGGTCTCTGGCCGTCTTCGATGTTGCCGCAGTGTTTAGCGCTGGCGTACGATTGCGCCTGGTTCGTCGGCGTCCTCGTCGGCGGTTGCGCGCATTTCGCGCTCGAGAAATTCTTACCCTAGAAGTATTTGAGTAGTAGTTGTAGCGCTCAAAAGTCGTTTTGAGGCCATGCGTTGGCGAGACGTGATGAAACCGATGGATGACGCGTAAACTCGTAAAGTTTGATGAAATCACTCCACACAACATTTACACGTTTTGTCACACAAACACAACAAACCACCATGTCCACCATCCCATCCTCCTCCCCTTCCTCCTCGTCCTCCTTTTATTACGTTTTCGCGTACGACAGTTCAATCTCCAACGAAAACAATGAAATCGAACGCGTGGTTCATTTCTATCCCAAAGAGACTTCGGAACGAATCCAATGCGAAACGAGCGCGTTTTTGTGCGGATTGGACGCGTTCATGTCGACGTTTCTTGAAAACGACGATGATGAAAACGAAGAAGAAGACGAGGAGGAGGATGAAAAGACGACAAAAAAGAAAGGATCGTCGTCTGATTCGTCCTTCATCGGCGCGAAAACGAGAGGGAAATTTTACTGCGCGGTGAATGTCGCTTCCTCGGTTTGGTGCGCAGTCGTCGAAGTTTCCGTCGACTCGTCGTCGTCGAGAAAACATCCACTCGAGATGGCACAACAACAACATCAACATCAAGGGAACGAGCGCTTACGATTGTTACGAGATATGATGGAGAGAGAAGTGAAAGAGAAGTTATTCGTAAACGACGACACGGCACCACTCGTCGTCGTCGCCGACGCGGAACAGCGTCGTCGCGGAACATCGAGCGGCGAAGAGGAGGAAAGGAGAAAATGGAAAGAAGAGTTGAAGAGGTTAATCGATCGATTGGGGGAGAGGTTGAACGACGAATCGTCGTCGTCGTTTGCGATGGGCGTCGCGATGATGAAGACAAGTAGTATGACGGAAACGAAAGAGGACGAGGATGTGGCGTACGTGCTAGAAGAGAGGGAAAATAGGAGCGGATGTTTTGTTCAAACGAGCGCGTCGAAGTCGTTGGACGCGTTGAGCTTGATTTCAAAAAGAGAAGCGGCGAAGCTAAGAGACGAGATGGAATCGGTATTAGAAGAAGACGAATATGGAAGTTCTGCGACAAGAACATCAACTACAATAGAAAGAGCGACTCGACCTGGCCACGATGCGTGGCTTTGGTCCCGAGTCATCGCAGATCGTACCAAACGCCTTTTCTTTATAACGGAAAGAGAAGACGTGAAAACGTTGTTGCAAGCGAATGACGCAGTGAACGAATTAGGCGCGGCGTAGTTTAGTAAAGTTGTATTCATTAGTAGTACGTTAGTAATAGTTTGTATATTTTTATAATTAAATATTATTTCGTTAGAATAGTACAGAGGTTTGTTGTTTGATCTTGGAACGAGATTACGCGCCCAAATCAATGACGCGATCGTATTCGCTTTGCGGAACAAATTTACCCGCCGCAACCACCGGTTGTTTCGTCGCCGCAACCAACGGTTGTTTCGTCGCCACAACCGCTGGTTGTCTCGTCGCCGTCAACGGAGTTGTCGCCGCACTAGCATTCGGTCGACACGTGTGCGCCGGACCGTGAGCGGCATCCGCGCACGTAAATTTTTGTTGAAACGCAAACGCGTCTCTGAACATGTCTTGGTGCGTGCTCGCGCGCATATCCCAGTTGGAAATGTCGTGCGCGAACCCGTTCTCACCAGTGAATTCAAACATTCTGTCGTAGTTTCTGCACTGTGGCAAAGACCATTTGGAGACGTCTTGGTTGAACCTTAAGGCCATCATGAACATTTCGTCCACAGACTTCGCAGATTTCATGTTCCAGTTGGTGATATCTCCGTTAAATCTATCCGTATGCTTGAACATGCCGGAGAAGGATTGAACTTTGGACACGTCCCATCGAGACAAATCGCCGTTGAAGGCGTTCGCTCTGTTGAACATGCGAATCATCGACGTGACGCTAGAGACGTCCCATTTGGATAAGTCGCCATTGAACGAGGAGTGTCTGTCGCCTTCGACTGATTTCGGCGGGTCCATGAACAATTGGTCCATGTTCGTCACGCGAGAGACGTCCCAGGTGGACAACGGGCCAAAGGCTTGGCCGTGGCAGTCACCTCTCACCGGTTCGGCGAGCAAACAATCCGTGACTTCATCCATCATGTTCGCATCGGTCAACACACCAGCTTCTTCCGTTCCAAACGACGATTCATTGTTGGAGGTCGAGAGCTTCTCGGCGGCAGCGATCGGTTGGTTCTTCGCCGCGGAGACCGAGTTGTACAAAGAAGAGGAGGATGATTTTTTGCTAGTCGAGGCACCGGCCGCATCTCCTCTGCCATTGACGATGTCATCCATCACTTTCGAGGAGGTGCACGAGTGGAAGTCGAGTAAACCGGACGGTCTAAAACCGCACTCCCACGAGGCTTTGAACGCAGTCGCACCGGCGAACATGTGATTGTCCGTCTTTTTCGCCGCGTATCTCCATGCGGAAATGTCTTGGTCGAAGGACGCCGCGCCGCTAAACATTCTGTCGAAGTACTTAACAGATCGAGTATCCCACTGCGACAAATCGCCGTTGAATCTGTCTTGATCCGCGAACGCTTCGCTCATGTCGGTGACTTCGGAGACGTCCCACATGGACATAACGCCAAACTCGGATTGCTTGGCAAATTTGTGGCAGTTACCTTCCGTCGGGTCTTCGTCCAAGCACGCCTTGACGGCTAACTTGAACGTATCGTCGTCCGGTTTCGGCACTTGGCACGACCCCGGGTGCCTTTGCGCCGGGTTGCCGCACTGCGGCACGTCCGAGCGACACGCGCCAAAGATAAAGACGTTGTTCCCCATCGGGTTCGCAACGCCCTTTCTCGGGTAGTATTCCGTGTCTTCCAACTCGTGCTTGGTGTTGCACGAAGCCATGGTGGAGATGAATTGCACCGGGTACTCGATTCTCGCTTGCACAACTTCCACTTCGATTGGGTTTTCGGAAGAAATTTCAACATCCTTGTGCTGTTTCTTGGCGCTTTTGATCATCGAGACTTCTCTGTCGTACTCCTCAACCTTCTTTTGTTGTTCGGCGGACAATTTCGCGGCGGTCTTCTTGTGCGGCACGGCCAACTTTTGCACCGGTTTGTGGGCGGAAGAAAGAAGCGCGCGTCTGGATTTGATCTTAGCGCTTTCTCCTTTGGATTGCTGCGCAATCTCCTCTTCCGCGTGGAACAAGGAGGAGGACCACCATCCCCAATCGAAGAACGCGCCGACGTTTTTCTTCTCCTTGGCGAGCGTCTTCGCCTTCTCCAACTCATCCTTCTCTTGCTTGAGAAACTCTTCTCGCTCCAGCTGCTCTTTCTCTCGTTCTGCTTCTTCGTTGTGTTTCGCTTCCTCTTCGGTGGCGAGACGTTCTTTCTCCGCGTCCGCTTCTCTCGCTTCTTGGACTTCTTTCTCCAATATGTCAATCTTTTCTTGTTGCAAACGCACCATCTTTTCCTCGGCGGTTTCTTTCTTGGAAGAAGAAGAAGATTTCTTCGCTTCTTCTTCTTCTTCTTCTTCTTCTTCTTCTTTGTCGTCCTCGTCAGCAGCGGCGGCAGACTTCTTGGACGACGCCTTCTTCGAGGAAGAGGACTTGGACTCTTTGTGCGCCAAAGTCGCCTTCTTCTCGAAGAACTCTTTTTGCGTCGGCGTCATCTTCGTCCCGTCTTCAAACTCGCCCTCCTTCTGCTTCATCTCCTTCGCTTTCTCTTGCTTCTTCTCTTCCTTCTTCGAGACTGGTTTTTCAGCAGTCTGAACTTCTTCCTCCACGATTTCGATATCGGCGTACCCGCCTTTCGGTTGGACCCCGATATCGGACACAAAGTTCTCCGGGTTCGCTTTCTCGTATAAAAAGAAACCGTAGCGAGCGTCGTGCGCGAGTTCGTGCGGAACCGCAAACACGCCGCACATTTCTTCCGGCATGTCGATTGCGTTCTCGTACGAAAAGTTCGGGGACATGTTCGCGGTGATGAATTTCGCGCCCACTTTGCCTGTTTTAATATTATTATCATCATTGATGTTGTTTTGAGATGATGATTTGGAATGTAATCATATAGTAGTAGAGTGTAGAAAAAATGTCAGCGACATGTCGTATTTTGTTGTCAAGCAGCTCTTTGGTGTAAAATGTTTCTCAGTCGTCGTAGGTTCCAAGAGAAAATTTCCCAAACGATCGCGCGAGGAATATAAACGACTAAACGATATACTATACATATATAATAAAAAGATAAACGTACCTCTCCATGATTTCGGTTCGAACGGCAGTAACGATAAAACGTCTTGCGGCGAGCACCCGACGGACAAACGAATCGTCGATTGCGTTTGCCCTAATCTGCTTCCATTGAATGGAGCCGCGGAACCGAAAGATGATGATTTTGACGAAGCCAATCCCAGAATCCCGACCGCCGCGAGACCGCCCAAAGTTAACACATTCTTCCTAGCAGTAGAAATTGTCTTCTTAGTCTCTCCTTCTTCCTTAGTCTGAAGTAAAGACTGCGTTTCTTTCTCGTTTTTCGCAGTAAACGTGTTCATGATGTTTCTTAACAACGAAAACACAGTGCACGGAGTAATGAGGAAAGAGAGAAAAAGCAGTCGCGCGGGTCGATGAAATTTCCAAGGGAGAAAAAAAAAATTCAAAAACCCTAAACATAAAAAACCTTTCTTTTAAAGGTCTGACTGAAATCACGTCAGAAAAAAGAGAGGATTGCGCGCGCTGTGCTGGGGCGTGTATCTAATAATAATAATAAAAAGAAATGAAGAAAGCGATGCTCTGCGCTGGAGTCATCTCTGCTGTCGTTGCGAATACCAACGTTTCAGCGACGAGTTTATCTTCTTCTCCTTCTTTAAAGCACCACGTAAAACAAAACCAAGGAGGAGGAAAAGAAAGAGCGGGGAAGAAAAATGAGGCCGCGCATTCCGCCGGGGGGGATCTGCAGCAAAAATCATCCTCCTCCGAAGGAGATGATGTCGCCTCGTTATCGTTCGGTGGTGGGAAAAAACGCGCGCAACAACAACAACAACAGCAACAACACTTCGAGCAGCAGCAGTTACAGCATCGGGAAGGAATGAATAATAATTTGGAGACGAAGAAAGCGCCGTTACCTTCCTCATTCGTTGGTGTTGAAAATCATGATTTTGATGGCAGAAATGGTGTTGGAGAAAAAGCTGAGGAAGAAGATTCAAAAAATGACGCTTCAGCCGAAGCGCGAATCGGCGAACGACAACAACAACTCGCGGGAGGAGTTGATAAAAACGAACACGAACACAAACAAAACTTCGTGGAATTCATGAGAGTGCACGACAAGAACTACTGTCCGGAAAACAAACCTTCGGAGATTGAGAAACCGTGCTCGGAATCAATAAAGAGAGAGAAGATCTTCGAGACGAACTTGTTGAAAATGAACCAACACAACGCGAAGAGCGGGAAAGCGTTTGGGATGCGAGTGACGGAATTCGCGGATTTGACGCAAGAAGAGTTCATCGCGAAGCATTTGACGTATAAGAGTTGGAAGAAAGAGCAGATGGAGATTGCTGCGAACAGAGCTGGGAGACAACCGGACGATCCGAAGGTGGAGATTCCAGCCGAGGCTGAAAAGTCGTTCGAGAAGGCATTCGGGAAGTTGGAGAAAGCGGTCGAGGATGAAAGCGTCAATGCGCCAACTTTGGAATCGAAACAATCTTTAGTTGTTGAAGAAGCCGAGAAGCAAAATGCGAACAAGGATAACAATAACGACAACAACGAGAACAATCAACAACCGAATCAACAACAACAGCAAAATCAAGACGCGAGAAAAGATGCTGCAGTGAAGCAAAACAATAACAACAACAAAGATGCGAACCGAATAATCAACGAGGCTAAGGAAGGGCATCATGAATCGCACGCCTCCTCCTCCGATGATGACAATTCGTACGAAAACATCATAGGTGAGATGTTTACGAGCGACGAGGACGTAGACTCGTCCTCCTCGAGCGTCGGCGACGATGAATATTCTTCTTCCACCTCTCTTCCGAACGATCGCGCCTCTTTACTCGGTGTGGATAACTACCCGGAGGAATTTTCGTGGACCGACCCGCCCGAAGGATGGCCGAGAGACTTAGTTGGCGAAGTTCACGATCAACGAGACACGTGCGCTTCGTGCTGGGCGTTCGTTTCCGCCGACTCCATCGCGGCTCGCGCCGCGGTCATGACCAAAGACGACATCGTCATTTTGTCCGTCAAACAGTTGATGAACTGCGACTCCAGAGATCACGGGTGTAATACCGGGAACATGTACACGGCGTATATGTACGTGGACGAGAGCGGCGGGATTGCGTCGAAAGATAAATATGATTCCGTTTTGTCCTCTTCTGGTCTCTCGTTCACCGAGGAAGACCAAGACGAGATGCAGTGCATGGAGAACGTGGAGAAGAAATGGACGACACCGGGGATGTGCGATATCGCGCAAACCGAAGGTAACGATGCGTTGATGAAAGCTATCTACGAAAAAGGTCCAGTTGCGATTGGTATCAATGCCAACAACTTACAAATGTACGACGAGGGCGTGATTAAGTTTGACGATTGCGGCCCGGCCGGGAGAGGTATCGCGTCCATTAACCACGCCGCCTTGGTCGTCGGTTGGGGGATCGACCATAAGTACGGGGACACGCCGTACTGGCTGGTGAAGAACTCGTATGGGACGAGTTTTGGCGAGGATGGATACTTCAAGTTAGAGAGAGGACCTAAAGGCCCGGTAACGTTGAACGAAAACCAATACGACGAGAATGGATTCTCCACGTGCGGTTTGCTCTTCGAATCCGTCTACCCGGTTGTGAGACACGCGGACGACGACGGAGGCGCGGAACTCGGTAGCGACGAGACGTGTACGACTGGCTCGTATTATAAGAGAGAATACAGACGCGACCCGAGCAAGAACCCCGGCGTGGCGTCAACCTCCTCCGCGGCGTTGTCTTCGCAGCTCGGCGAAGCAATCGCCAACGGGAAGGAAACCATCACGGAATTAGACATGATTAAAATGTGGGACGAGCAAATGCGAGACACTTTACCGTCTGGAAAAGAGTTCACGGGAGTTGCTCCCTTAGCTGGTGCCATGGCGGCGACGTTAGCGGTTGTCGCTGGTATCGCGCGAAAGGCGAGAAAATTGTCCGCGGTGAACAAGTTTGTCGACCAAAACGCTGGCGAAGATTCGCCGTTGTTGATGAACAAAGCCGTCGTCTCCACCCAATAATGATAATAATATAAATAATAAAATACTAAGAATAATAATAATAATAGTGATGTCGTATCTATTGAATGAAGTGATTGTGGGTGCGAATGTGTGAATTGTGTATGAGTGTACTAGAATATAAATGAAAGAGAAGAGAGAGAGAGAGAGAAAGAAAGAAGATGAAAAAAATGAGTTTTGAGGTTGTGGCTTGTCAATATGAAAGAACGCAAAGTAAAACAACACTCGACGATATAAAACTACCTACTAAGTACTAACACTAAATGCGCACAAACATAACAAAACACCTTCAATAATCACTTTTTCATGTGTTGTTTCTTGGGCGGCGATTGGTAAAACAACTCTTGATTGACGCGATTAAACTTATCGTTGTACGGTTTCTTCTCCTTATTTTCTCGCCTTCTTTCGCTACCGAGGAGAGAAGGATTGGCTAAATCGTCCGTCGATAAACCTTTCTCCGCGCGAGAGGACGATGCGATCGCGTTTTGGATGCGTTCGGTGGTCGGTAACGTTCGCACGAACTTTTGTACCTGTCGAATGCACTCGCGAGGGTTGTCGTAAAACACGTCGTCGTGTCCGGCTGTTTGCGACCAATACGCGTACGTTTTAAACCTCTCTTTAGAATCTCCTCTCGATTGCAACTTGTCGAAAATCAATTTGCCGTGGGAATGGTGAATCTCGAAATCTTTCATACCGTGCATGACTAAAGCAGGACACTTGACGTTCACCGCTAAACCTTGGTTATCGTACACCTCACACTTTCGAAAACATCTCACCGGGCTTAGTATCCCGTGTTTTTCCTTCGCTTCGCCGATTAAAACTCTCGTACCGCTCGCCAAAGCGCACTCTAAAATCAATCCTCCAACCTCTTTTTCCGTGGCGACTCTCGTGGACGGTCCAGACCCGATCGATTGCCCCCACAAAACGATATCGTCTAAACCAAACCGATCTCGATTATAATCTCCGGTTTGTCCACCGACTAAACCTCTCGCTTTCGTCGCCCAATCCACGACTCTCCGTAAATCCTCCGCGCACGACTCCGCCGTCGGCTGGTCGTATACATCTCCCGATTTCCCGTACCCTCTGTAATCGTAGCTTAAAATCGACACGTCTAACTGATCCCCAATCTCCGCTAACATCTCAAACCCACCTCCACAATCCATCGCGTTCCCGTGCGAGTGAATAATCAACCTCGCTCGCTTCGCGTCTCTCGGCGCCGGTCGGAAGAAGACGCATATATTCTTCTTCGACGAAGTCTTTTTTTCTCCTCCTCCTTTATCTTCTTGACTTTCTAAAAAAGGAATCTCGTAGCACTGAAACGAAGCGAACGCTTTGCTGGCCACTCTCGCGTCCGCGTTCTTGTGCGCGTACGTCGGATGAAACTGAGAAATGGTCGGGTACCTGGTCCCTCGGTTGGTCGTTTTCAACTCGTAATGACTCGGTTTCGGTGGATGAAACGCAAACCGACTCGCGAGTTTTGTTGAGTCACACCCGACGTAACAATACGCCAAAGAGAGAACACACAGAGAGAAACACTCGGACGGATATTTTACCGCTGTTTCTTCTTCTTCTTTTTGATGATTCTTACGATGATGCGCAGAAGCGACGAATTCGTCGTCGAATTCATCAGAGTCGCTCATGATGATGATGATGTGTTCTCGATTTTTTTGTTGTTACGTCTGATGACGACAAAAATGCGCTCTCTTCTCACAAAAGCAGCAGCAACACACACGAAATAGTAGTAGTAGTAGTAGTATTACTCCTACTCCTACTCCTCCTCCTACAACAACAACAGAGTGGTAATGGTGGTTAAAATATCATACTCATACCACAGCAGCATTCATGAGCATTTTTTTTTCTTTTGCCAATTTTTGTTTTGTGTCGCCTTTTTTGTGTGATGATGAGAAAGAACGAGCTTTTTTTTTGGAGGGACTTTTTTATTTTCGGCCAAAGGGCAAACACACAGCTGAAAAATGGCAGAATAACACCAGAGAGAGTTTTCGATCGATCGCCGTCGTTAATTCTTTTCCTACATCGTAAGAGTAATCTCTTTCTTTCTTTCTCTCTCTCTTTGTCGAGTGTGAGTATGACGACCACGACGACGAATGCTATTTCTGCGAATACTGCTACTCTTTCAGGAGGAGTCAAGGAAACACAGTCGTCGATGGAATACACGCAGCACATGTTCGCGGGAGCGTTCGCGGGGACGATGGAACACACGGTGATGTTCCCGGTGGATACCGTCAAGACGCGAATGCAACTGGTCGCCGCCGCGTCTTCTTCTTCTTCTTCTGCTTTAACGAGTAGTAGCAGTTCAATAAATATGATTAAAAGCACGATACCGAACGCGATTCGATCGATCTTGAAAACCGACGGGGTGAAAGGTCTGTATCGAGGCGTCGTCGCTGGTGGGTTAGGGGCTGGGCCAGCGCACGCGGTGTATTTCGCCACGTACGAGTACGGGAAGAAGATGTTTCGTTTAAACCCGATAGGATCATCATCATCATCAGCGTACGGCGAGTTTGTGGCAGACGCGAGCGCGGGGGCGTTAGCGACGATTGTAGGAGACGCGGTGCAAACGCCGTTGGATACGGTGAAACAGAGGATGCAAATGCAATTAGGCGGGAACTGTCCGAGCGAGGTGAAGGCGATGAGCGGGGAAGGTATCGGCGGCGGCAGTAGTAGTAGTAGAATGAGTAGTAGTAGTATTTCTAGTAGTAGTAGCAATACCACCGGGCCGCCGGCGACGAGAAAGTTTAAAAGCGCGTTTGACGCGCTGAGAACAATCGTTAGGAACGAAGGCGCGCACGTTTTATACCGATCGTATCCGACAACGTTGATTATGAACGTGCCGTTTACGGCCATTCACGTCGGTTTATACGAAAGCGCGAAGAGAGCGTTAAAGATTGAAGAGGAAGACGAGGGTTTTCGAACGCAATTTTTAGCCGGCGGTTTCGCGGGAGGCATCGCCGGGTTTTTGACCACGCCGATGGACGTCGTCAAGACTCGAATGCAAACGCACTGCGAGGTAGCCTTGGGGTGCGACGTGAGCAAAACCGTGGAAACGGCGACGGCGAACCAAACGTGCGCCGTTCGAGGCGATCCAAAGTTGTGCGTTTCAACAACAACGTCGACGCCGACGACGACTGCGCCTCCACCATCATCGTCGTCTCGAAGCGTCTACGCGTCCGCCAACGCTTTCAAAGTCGCTCGACACGTCGCCGAACGCGAAGGCGCAAAAGCTTTGTTCTCCGGCGCTACCGCTCGCGTCCTCTTCCACGTTCCAGCCGCGGCTATTTGTTGGACCGCGTACGAGTTCATGAAGAGGAATTTAGGCATCGAGGTTGATCCATCATCCGCGCACTGATTAGATTTTTAGGTTGAAATACCACAACGACAACAAAATATGCATCATCATGAAAAGACATCCTCTGTGTCTTTGCAATTTTTTTCACTTTTTTTTGTTCATATGAAACCCTAAACATCTGAACACGCAAACGATGGAAACACGTCACTTCTCTTTTCAACGCCTAAATGACTGGTCTTTCTTATGCTGTTTCGGTGGTCCGTTTTGAGCGGTGTTTTCGTTGTTTTGACGGATAGAGTGCACACTTAAAACACGTCACTTTGTTTTTGCATCTTAACGCGTTTGCATATAAAAGTATCACACGATATATATTAATTAAAATGAGAAGAACTTGGGAAAAAACTCTCCTCAGAAGTATTCCTCGTATTTCTTCGTTTTCGTCGTGTACGTCGTCGGCTTCTGGTGGTCATCATCGAACGACTTTGAGGACGACGTTTCGGGAAAGATATCGTCGGAAAGATGAAAGAAGAACAATCTGGACGTCATCAAAGAAGGAATACGCGGGATACTCTTTCGGCGTGATTGGAGGTGGCACCCCCGCGGAAATCACCCCGATCGACGATTTCATGGGGGACAACAAACCAAAAGCGAAACCGATGAAACGAGCCGCCACGGCGCAAGGGACCGCGCAAACGGAAGCCTCGGATAACCGAATCGGGCGAGGGAGTGCGAACACCATCAAAGAGAAACCGAAGGACGAACGAATAGGGCAGACGCATTTGTTGGACATTTTGAAGAAAGAGAAGGAGAAAAACAGTGAGAACGGTATCGACGATTCAGGCGAGAAGAGAAACTTGCCGTCGTTTGCGTTTTGCGGCGTCGGCGGTTTGGACGATCACTTCGCGACGTTGTTTCGACGAGTGTTCGCGTCGAGGATGATCGACCCGATCGTGGCGAAGAAGATGGAGTTGGAACACGTGCGAGGGGTTTTGTTGCACGGGCCTCCCGGGACTGGGAAGACGTTAGTCGCGAAAGCATTGGGTGAGCTTTTGCACGCGCATCCGCCGAAAATTGTCAACGGACCGGAAATTTTGCAAAGGTTCGTCGGTCAATCCGAGGAGAACATCCGAGGTCTGTTCGCGGACGCCGAATTGGAGTATAAAATTCGAGGCGAAGAGAGTAAGTTACACGTGATTGTGTTCGATGAAATCGATGCGGTGTGCAAAGCGAGAGGTTCGGGAGGCGTGACCGCGTCTGTGGTGCACGATAACGTGGTGAACCAGTTGTTGACAAAGTTGGACGGAATGCGGACGCTGAACAACGTGCTCGTCGTCGGCATTACGAATCGAAGAGATTTGTTAGACAAAGCGTTGTTACGACCGGGTCGATTGGAGTTGCAATTAGAGATTGGTTTACCGGATGCGTACGGACGGTTACAGATTTTAGGCATTCACACGAAATCGATGAAAGAGAGCGGGACTTTGAGCGAGTGCGTGGATTTGGAACGGTTGGCGCAGATGACCGAGAACCACAGCGGCGCGGAATTGAAAGGTTTAGTGAGAGCGGCGACCAGTCACGCGTTGGCGAGACATTTAGGTATGGGGACTGACGACATCGCACAAGTCGACACTTCTCCTTCTTCCTCACTGGAAGAGAACCCGAAAGTTACCATGGACGATTTCATCGCCGCGATGAAAGAGTTCGTCTCGGCCATGAAGCAAGACGCGAAGGAAGTCGCCAACATCGTCCCGGAAAACTTTGTCCAACTAGAGAAACAAACCGAAGCCTTCGATGAACTCACGGAAACTTTGGTCACGTTACGAAACAGCGGTGGAGGTAAAAACGACGGACACAATATCAGCGGTATCGCGCAAACTATCGTTCAAGTTCGAGGCGCGAGAAACAGCGGCAAAACGACGTTGGCGTGTAAAGCCGTCACGGACGCAAAGTACCCGCACGCGAGAATAATCAGCGCGCACGACATATTAAAAAAAGTCGAAGACCCGTCTTTGACGGCCTCTTCGGTCGTCTATGCCATCAAAAATGCGTTCGACGATGCCGCCAAAGGAAAATTGTCCGCGATTATTATCGACGATTTGGACGTGTTACTCGGCGTCGATCGCGCGACTGGAAAAATCCCGGACGGGAACAAAGAAATGGCTCGAGTCGTCCTCGAAATGATCGCATCGGCGCCAGAACGCGGACGTAAACTCGCCGTCATCGTCACCACGAACTCCTCTACCTCAACTTCGTCGGAAGAAAGAGACGTCATTAAATCCATCGAAATCGATGAAAACGACGCAAACTTGTTCGAAGACTACGACGACGATTCAGACGACGACGACTACACCGAACTCGATTTCCTCCTCTCCGAATACGTCTCCAGAACCATCGATGTCCTCTCAGACGATACCAAATCCGCGTGCGATACCATTCTCATGGCGCAAGGTTTACCGTCCTATTTATCCTCCAGTTGCCTCGAGTTCAGCGAACACGGAAGCGACACCGGGAGTACAATTCCTACGGGAAAGTTGATGAAAATGGTCGAACACGCGAAAGAGAGCATCGGTTCGGAGAAAATCGAGGCGAACGTGAGAGAGATTTTTAGAAAGAGCATGAAAGTTGCCGCGCACATAGTCGTTTAATAGAAGAGTGTAATACTATAAAATGGTGTAGTACTTATTGCGTTTTGTAATATGTGTTTCTCGGGCTTCATTAAGCTGGAGTTTGTACTCGTAAACGTGTTCATACTACTGTGAAGAAAATCTGTCAGAAAGTCGTTACAACAAACACCACACATTTGTAACGAAGATGATGATGACAAGAAGTCTTCTCTTCCTCTTCTTCTCTCTTTTTGGAGGGCTCACAAAGACGCTTCTCACATCTCACGCTTCGTCGTTTGAATCGTCGTCGTTATTGTCGCTGGAAGATGATGAACATGAAAGTAATAAACATTTCGGTCGAGTCAACTCCCACAACGCGCTCTCCGGCATTCGAAAATTTCAGTCTCCTTTACCGATCGATCCAACCTTTGGTACGGACGGAAACTCGTATTCCACGGACGGGGTGACCATAATTTCCGAGAAGACGAAGATTAGTGGGGATAAAACTCGGATTACCGTCACTGTTACAGTGCCAGTTGAGAGTTTGTTGAATAATGCTTCAAGAACGGATTACACGTCTGAAACTCTCAAGAGGCACTGGGTAGGCGTGTATTCGCCGGCGAACGCTTCGCTACTAAACGAAACCGCACCGGTGAAATATTCAATCGTGGAGAAGTATTCAAACGCATACCACGCGTCCGGGAAAGGCGGCTTAAACTTTGATTTACACAAAATGCGAGAGGACTTTGATTTCGTCTTGTTCAGCTCCAACGACCCGCAGTCGACGCACGCTATTTATCACAAGAACTTTTCGGATTGGGCGAATATTTTAGGCGACTCGCGACCGATCGCGAGGAGTGAAAGAGTTGAGTTTACAGACGATAAGGACGAGCCCATCGTCCCTAGAATTGGTGCGACGAAGAGTGATCAGAAAAAGGTTTCCATCACGTGGACGTCGGGGAGGAAAGATGCACACGCGAAAGTTCGGTGGCGATACGTGGGAGAGGCAAATTGGGAGCCGACGATTTGGGCGGAAGAAGCGGTAGAGGTGACGAAAGACCAGTTTTGTGGCGCACCAGCGAACGCGTTTGGGTACAGGCACAGCGGGTATCAACACAAAGCGGAAATTGAAAACAAAGTGGATAATAAGAGAGCGTTCGAGTACCAACTCGGCGACGATATCAGCGATTTCAAAGAGAGTTCGAGAGTCTACGAGGGGAAGTTTTTACCCGTCGTCGGCGCGTCGCACACGACGTTAGCTTTATTTGCAGATATGGGCGTCGGGACAACCGACGATAGCGAGACGTGGAGGGAGTACGGACAACCGGGTTTACAAGTCGCCGAATCGCTCGGAGATTTGTCCAACGACAATACGAATAAACACCCGATCGACGCGGTATTTCTGTTTGGCGATTTGTCCTACGCAGTTGGATACATCAGCGTCTGGGACGAGTTTTTGCATCAAATGAGCTCGAATTTTGCGCATAAAATCCCATTCCTTGTGAACAGCGGGAACCACGAATTTGACTATTTCGAGAGCGGATGGGACGCGCACGCGTCTGGGAGAACGCGAGATTTATACGGCGGCCACGATTCCGGCGGCGAGTGCGGCGTCATGTCCAACGCGCTCTTCAACACGCCAAGAAAAAGTGCCGAGAAAGATTGGTTTGGCGTCGCCATCGGGAACATTTTCGTCGTCTCGATCAATACCGAAGTCGATTTCAATTCGATGTCGTCTGACCAATACGCCGAGTTGCGGATGATCTTGGAAACTGAATTCGATCGAACGAAGACGCCGTGGTTGATTGTCGTCGGCCATCGACCTGGTTTAGTGGATTCGAGTTACGCGGAGGAAGCGCCAGCCTCGGCGAACAAGAAAGATAGCTCGGACGTCGCCGTCATGAAGGAAATCCAAGAGCACTTGTGGCCGATGTTTGTTGAATTTAAGGTCGATATGCTGTTCTGGGGCCATAATCACGCCTATCAGCGTTCGTGTTCGCTCAAATCGCAGTTGACTGAAACTGAGTGTTCCTTGAAGTCGAAAACTGTGAGCGAAAATTTGAACAACGTTTATGAAAAACCGGAGTATCCAATCAGTTTTGTCGTCGGTACCGGAGGCGCGGAGTTTACCAAGAACGACGTAAACATGTTTTTTACTGAAAAAGTGGTGTACGAACACGGCTTCGTGGATTTGCACGCGCACAATTCGACGCATTTATTCGGAAGATTCATCGACGCCGTGAACGGAAACCGCGTTTTGGATTCGTTTTGGATTATTCGAGAGAGTAGTAGCGATGACGCGATGAAAGACAACACGAATCACACGGCGGCTATATTTTTCACCGTGATGGTATTCTTAGCCGTTATGGCATCAATTTGGTATTGGTACTATAAAAAGAACGGTGGAACGGCGACCATATCCGGAGGTCTGCACGCATTTTCATCGAGCGTGAAGAAGAATCTATTCCAAAATTCTCGCGACGCCAGACCGCGGGCACAGCGGTTCCAAGCGTTTGCCGACGACGACGGCGACAACAACAACAACGAATTTGTGATGGCAGATCCTCCCTCTCCTTACGTCGCTCGAACATCCTTGAGAGAAAACTATGCCTCAAAAGAGCATCATCATCAACGAAATTAGAGCGGCGGCGAATCAGTTAAAGTAGTGGACGAGGAGGAAGGTTCTCCTTCGCGCCCGGGGAACAACCCGTTCGCCAACTTTTAATTAATAATACAAGGCGCGCGCTGTAAAGTATTGTGTATATATATATATAAAAGTAGTAGTAAAATGGAATAGACATGCTGCTCTTCGATTCGATGTTTAAAACCTCCCCAAACTCGGATCCGTGCTCAACACTCTCGCCAAGAACTGCAAAACCATAAAGCCGAGAATCGGCGTAAAGTCGATTTGCCCCATAATCGGAGGGATCAAGTTACGAAACAGATTCAAATACGGATCGGTCACTTGTCTCAGCATCGTCCACGGTTGACGCATCCAGTTCACGTTCGGAAACCACGTCAAAAGAACTCGGACGAAGAGTAAAAGTAAATACAATTTGATAAACGAGGCCACGGATTGCGTTATCAGAGCGACCATTTTTTTATCCACCATCGTCGTCGCGGCGACTGTGAACACGTGGGTGGATGATTGCTTCTTGCACCCGTCTAAAATCGCTCGGCCTTTGTTTTCTTTTTCTTTCACTTTTTCTTTCACTTCTTCTCTCGTCGTCGTCGTCGTCTGAATCGTCGATGGAAAGAAGACACTCCCCGCATTCGCGTTCGTAATTCTCGTCGACATCGAGGAGAAAGAAACACCTTTATTCACTCCGTGACGACCAAAACCACCACCTTTTCGTCTACTGATAAAATTGTTCTTCGTCGTTCTGTTGTTCGTACCAGCAATACCGCTCGTCGTTCTCATCATCGTCAAAGTCATTTTTTCTCTTCGATTGTTTTCGTCGTCGTTGTTGTTGTTGTTGTTGTTCTGTGGTGCGTGTGTTTGTGTGCTTTCGAGGAGGACAAATTCGTCTTCGTGTTGGACAAGTTTTTGTGACCTGACTGTGTGTTTTAAAAGTACCTCCTAAACCCTAAATGTGAGTCGAAGGTCAAGAAAAATGGCAGAAGACAAAATGTCGCAAACACCTTCGACATTTCTTCGACATTTTGAGGAGTCTTTTGGAAACGACTCGTGCGCGACGTAACAACGACGGAAAACGAGCGTAAGAGAGAGAGAGAGAGACGAAAAGAGGAGGGGAAAAGAGAGAATTGAGAGAGACCAGAACAAATTAGTATTGTTTATTAATTTTGTCTGTTTACTGTTGTCGAAAGCTTCCCTAACCCGTAGAGATACAAAAAATGATGTTTGAAACGTCTTCCCCGACCGCGTCGGAAGCGCAACCGTTACGACCACCGGGAAGCGAGAAACAAGACGACGGGGAGGAATGCGACGGACCACTTTTACCACCGTTAACAACAACAACAACAACAACGCGGAGAAGACGACGAGGTCATCATAAAATTGCTGAGGATTTGGAACACCAACACCACCGAACGAAGACTACTTTGTTGACGAAGAAGACGGAGAGTAAGGAGAAGAACAACGCCGAAGTGATGATGACGACGACAAAAACGAAGAATACGATGAAGAAGATGCGAGGATCGTACGAGGAAAACGACGGCGACGCGATGATGATGATGCAAAGTGATGTCGAGCACCAGAAATCACATTCGGTGCTTTTAGAACACGCGAAGGAGTTGAAGGAGAATTTTCAGAGGTGGATTCATGCGATCATGGAGAGGAAAGACATCGCGGGGATGCACCGGGAGTCTTTATACGACGCGCCTCCTCCTCGTCCTCCTCCCGCGATGATGACAAAAACGACTACGAGGAAAAAGGAAGATCTTCAGCGACGCGATCAGGAATGTGGGCAACAAAACTCCGCGCCTAAAGGTGCTTTGAACGAGAACAATAACCAGGGTGGTGGTGTTGGTCCTTTGAGTCTTCCTCGATTCAAGTTCTTAAAATTGTTATCGGCGATCGATAAGATCGCGTGGGATCCTCGTTTGAAATCATTCGTGATCTACTTCCTTTGCGTTTTGATGTTGGAAACGAAAATTACCATCGTCGGCGTGAAACAGATCGGCCCGGATGAGAATAGGTTTTTGACGCCAGAAATGTATACGGTGTACGTGAAGAACATCTTGACGACGTTTGTACCGTTACAGTTTGCGATTGACTTGACGTTTTTGAGTTTAGGGGTGAGGAAACGAATCGGCGCGCGAGGGAAGTTCGAGTACGACGCAGAGTACGAGGAAAAAGTATATTTTTGGAGACAAATGATCAAGACGTTTTTGAGACATCCGCAGGTGACAATGGTGTTAGCCGGATTGTACGGGCCAGTCTCGCACGAGTTCTCTTCGGTTCAGTTTGGGGCGATTGTGTTTATTCCTCTGATCATCGGCAAGTATACTATTTCGAGGTACTCGAGCTTGAAGTATTCGTTCTTTTACTCCATCATGGCTACGGTGTACGCGTTTTTATTTCAGTTCTCGGCGCCTGAAGTGAGAGAAATGTGGTTTGAGAACAAATTTGAGACGTATATGGACGTGACGGCGAAGATGTATTCTAGATGCTCACCGCAATATATGGCTCTTATATTCTTCACGCCGTTGGTGATGCACTTGATGTACCTCGTGGTCAACGCAACGGGTACGTCCAAGAAGTATATCAATCTTAGTTTGGCGACGACGGCGATCGTATACGGTAGGGAGAAGAGTCGATTTGATCGAGTGCGTTTCATCGATGATGAACAAAATGCAGAGAAAGAGGAAGTTCTCGAAGAAGAAGAAGAAGAAGAAGAAGAAGAAATGCCAACCCTTTCGCCAACGAGGAGGAAAGCAAACGATAGAAGAACGACAGCAACACCCGTAGTAGCAGCAACACGGACGGTGACGCGAAGGAGGACGAGGTCACAGACCAATTCTCCTTCGTCTCCTGCCAGGAACAACGACAACAACTCAAACTACACCGGGGATAATAACTTTCTCGAAGTTTTAGGTTTTGGTATTCACTTGAAAAGTAGAAGTAAACGTTTGAGAGACTCGCCGCCGTCCTCGCTGAATACTTCCAAGGACGGCTCCGACGGGGATGTTTTAGATATAGGAAGTACTGATCTGAGAAGCCAACAAGCTTTGTCCTTCATCGACGTGCCAAACGAGCGTTACGACTACATCGGAGAGTTGTGCGGCCGTTCGGTTGAAGAAGAGTGCACCGTTATGGACGGCACGCACGTCGTCATTCACCCGCTGCCTCCTTCGACATCTGGTGGAAGGAGTGAATCTGAGACATCCATATTTTCTGCGTTCAAACCAGCGCTGTCGGCGAGAAATATTTTGTTTCCGTACACGAGAAAGAGCGGAACGTACAAGCGCAACGCGGAAACGATCCGATTAGTCGATCGAGAGTTTACGCAAGTTCTTCAAAAATTGAAAGATCTTCACTCAAAATCTGTCGTCGTTTCAAACAATTCAAACGGGGAATTACACGATTTAAGCGTTCGCATAGAAGGAAAAGGAAACAACGTGATGTCTTGCTCCGTGTGGAGAGGTTTTACGCCGGACAACATGCCCATTCGAGCTGTCGCGGAGAAGATCAAACCGATCAAATGCTCCTTTGGCGTTGGACGAGCGAAGAAGACAGCGTACACGGACATGCGCGCTGGCTTGCCATCTGGTGCAGTGACGAACAACGACATTAACATCAACGCATTGACTGTCAAGTCGCAATCTCGATTTCCGCACTCGTACCCGCGAATCATCTCGGTCTCCCCGATGTGCGTTTTGCCGGGCGTGAAAACTCGCATCCAAATCCACGGAAGAAGTTTGAAGAACATAACTTTATGCGCTCGATTACACGGCAAGGCTGACGTCGAGGAGATCTTCATGCACAGCAGCGATGATCAGCAGCATTCGGAGCAAAAGAAAAGCGGGAGTTCGATTGCTTTATTCAAACTCCCGTTGTCGAAGCTTCGTCAAACCGAAAGAGCTCGCCACGCGATGTGGATGAAAGAGTACGACGAGATGCCACTCGACGCGTCCGACGAGATGGAGCACTACGAACTCGAAGCACGCAAGAGAAGGGAAGGGGGAATTTCTCTCAAGAACGACAACGAGAACTCCATCTCATCCATCTCGGATACCTCCTCGGACGACGAGCAAATCGAACAAGCGCCGTTAGAAACCGTCTACGTGGACGTCTGCGTCGACTCCTTATACGACGGCGGCTTATTCTTCCTCCAGTTCCTCAACGTCCCGTTCGCGTCTGCCTCGATCCCGATCGTCGTCACTCCGTTTCTGAACATCAAACGTGAATTAGACGCAAAGTTGTCCAACCGAAAACTCGGCGACGGCGCCAGAGTCGTTTTGTTCAAGTCTGCCGAAATCACCGGAGGTCGCGGCATGGATTGGAATATCGACGATTTCGCTAATGCGTTGGAACACGATTTGGGGTGCCCCAAGTACGCCGACTTGGTTCGCGCGGCCAAATCTTCTTAAAGAAGAAGAAGTATTGAACAAGAAATTGTTCTCATTATGTTTATTATGTTTAGTATCACGTCAAAGACAACTTGTATTATTATTATTATACCATTCTTTATTCATCATCATTCATGGTATACTCTATCGTGCCGGTATTATTAGTATTAGTATTGTCCTCTTTATTCATTCGCAAAAAGTACAGAAAATCCAGCGTGCAAAAAACCTCAGAATTTTATCCTTTTGTACACATCACATCTTAACACATCTTTCTATTCTCGTCGTCATGTTCGCCGCCTCACATCAAAATCAACACGTCTTCAAAACTGTTAGTACTACAACTAAAACGACATCTAACATCAGAGGAAGAAGAAGACAACCGACGAGGACGAGGACGACTCATCTTCTTAAAATTAAAGCTGCCGGTGCTGCGGTGATGGACGACACCGGGGAAGTGACCATCCGCCGAAGACCACCGGCGGGCCATAAGGAACACCTCGGCATGGGTTCCGAACGCTTCGCGTTTAAGATGGAAGCGGTGACACCAGAAGGCGAACGAATCGATAACGAGGAGAATAAACCGAGGAATATTCTGGAAGAAATCGTCTGGTATAAAGATTACGAGTTGACGTTGATGAAGGAAAAAATGCCGCTGAGTTTAGTCAGAGGACAAGTGAAGTTAGCGCCTCCAGTGTTGGATTTTAAACAAGCGATTGTAGATCAAATGGAAAAAACAGGACAACCGGGGTTAATCGCAGAGGTGAAGAAAGCGTCGCCGTCGAAAGGGGTGATTCAACCGAACTTCGATCCGGTGAAAATCGCCAAAGCGTACGAGGAAGGCGGCGCGGCGTGTTTGAGCGTTTTGACGGATGAGAAATTTTTCCAAGGCGGGTTTGAGAATTTAAAGTTGATTAAAGAAGCTGGGGTCACGTGTCCGCTCTTGTGTAAGGAGTTCATCGTGGACGCGTATCAAATTTATTTGGCGAGAGCGAGAGGCGCGGATGCGATTTTGTTGATCGCCGCGGTTTTGGATAACCAAGATTTGAAGTATTTCACGAAAATCGCGCACTCGGTCGGGATGAAAGTCTTGTTGGAAGTGCACACGTACGGCGAAATGAAACGGGTCTTGTCCGGAGACTTTGACATCGACTTATTAGGCATCAACAACCGCGATTTAGGAACGTTCAAAGTCGATTTAAACGTCACGGTAGAGTTAATGGCGACGGAGTTAGGGAAGGAAGTGAAGGAGAGAAACATCGTCATGGTTGGCGAATCCGGTATTTTCACCATCGACGACGTCAACGTGGTGCAAAACGCCGGGTGTGGCGCGATCTTAGTCGGAGAGTCGTTGGTAAAGCAAGATACCCCGGACGTTGGCATTAAAAAGTTGTTCGGGAGACCGTTGTAAAAAGTTCTTCGATGTAGTAGATATTTTAATACCAGCCTTCGTTCGCTCCGACGACCGCTTCGCTAATCTTATTCACTCTATACTGCGGTTTTTTCTCTTCTTCTAGTACCAACTTATCCATGCTCCCGCTAATTGTCATGTTACTTTTCGAAGAAACCACCTCTTTCACTTTCTCCGCCACCATCTTCTCCATCGATTTCTCCACTCGCGTCGCGTCGCTTTCGTTCGCTCGAAATTCGCACCGAACTCGCACATCTCCAACTCGTTCTCTCGTCTTTGCACTCAACACCGGCGCATCGATGGTGTCCTTCCCAAGACGAAAACAATCCCCTAAGGACATCTCGCTCACGCCGATTATTTCGTCCGAAAGCATTCTGTTTTCGTTTTTGATCATCAGTTTTATCGTCTGGTCGGTGATATCGGACGACGTTTTGCACTTGTAACTTTCCTCCCAAACCGGATTACTTCCGCCGTTTTTAACTGTCTTTGTCCGTGTCTTTTCGCCTAGAAAGAACACCACGCAGTACGGGTCCATTTTGCCGAGATATGCGGTGTTCTTTAACTTGGACGCGGAGACGATGGTGATTTCCAATATGCCTTGTTTGTTCGATGTCATTATTGTGTTTTAAAGCGTGTGAAAATTCTTTTCTGTTCTGGCGACTTTTTCTTCAATAAATTAAGTTCTAAAAAACACTGCTCTACTTCGACTACTACTATACTTCACGGCTCGAATCAAAACGATTAATACTGCTACTACTACGACTACTACTACTTCACGGCTCGAATCAAAACGTTCTCCTCTCTTTGAAAGTGTTTAAAAACGCACAACTCTTTAAGGAAGACGACGACGATATACTTACACGTTTTTTGTTCGACAACTTTGACGTGCGTTTGTAAGTCGTTGGAACAGGCGTATAGGACGACGGATTCGCGATGGGCGTTTATGGCGTCGCAATAGGCGCCTTTGGCGTGCGCGACGACGTATCCGGGTAAGGTTTTGGTCATACCAGGGAGGAACGCTTTGTCAGGGACGAATCCGTCCACGAGGAGTTGGGCGTCGTCTTCGCCGTCGCGTCCCGGCGCGTGGTGGTGATTTTGGTGGTGTTGATGTCGATGACTATGATCGTTGCCGCCGTAAAGCGCGTGTAATCGCGCTTCGGTGCCTGAGGCGCTGAAAGTACCCAGGGAAGATTGCGTGCTCGTGTCGATGACGACTCGTTTCTGAGCGTTGTCGAATGTCGCGTGGTATTGCGTGATGTTCTGCTCGAAGCAAATTTCGTACGACCACCATCCAGAGCTGGATCGATGGCATCCTAATTTTCGTAACGCGCCTCGAGCTAGGAAACGGGCTTTGGAGTGCTGCGCGCGAGTGAAAAATCGAGGAGGTGGCGCGTCGCGGGTGTTTCTGTTCGCGTCTTCGTCGTGGCGTTCGCGCGAGTTTATATCCTCTTCGTAATCGTCGTCGTCGTCGTCGTCAAAGTCGTTTGCAGCGGTGTCCGGCACGTCCTCTGGAGCGGCGCACTTCGGAGGAGGGGGCGGTTGTCCATCTTCTCCTTCTCCCTCTTCTTTGCTAAATCCAGACGAACACTGTTGTTCTTCTATTTCTTCTTCTTTCTCTTTCCTTTTCATTTTCAAATCTTCTTTTTGTTCGTCATCGAGATCTTTCAATTCGTCTTTTACGTGCTTTTTATTCAACTCGCACACGAAAGCGCATCCAAACTTTGCCGCGTTGATGCCAATCGCGTCCTCCGCTAACAAATCTTTTTTGGTCGTTTTCGAGGTAATCTCGCCTCGTCTCGCTCTTTCAACGCGAACGAATTTATCTCGGTCTCGTAAATCCTTCAACGCGTTTGCTATTTTTGATGCCACATCGTTCCGGGTTTGAACATCAAACGCCTCTTCGCACGCCGTCGTTAACGCGTAGGAATCGAAGTGCGTCATCGGCGCTCGAATCGTCGATAACTCAATCGACGACAATCCAAATTTTTGTTCCTCTTGTGGATCTTCTCTATTATTATTATTATTATTATTATTATCCGTCATCGGTGGTTTTGGCACCGGCACCACCGCTCGATTTTTCATCGCGTTCGCTGGATTCGCCGTCACGCCTCCGCACTTGCTCACCAGACACGACATCACCGCCTTCTCCGCCGGCTCGTACTCGCCGTTCTTAAACACGTTTCTCTCCATCAAATACTTCCACCGCAACTCTTTAAAACACTCAATCGCGATTGAATCGCACAACTCGCACCCCATTCGTTCGCCACTCACGATCGCGTCTCGCTTAAACCGTTCCATGTTTTGGAACGAATTCTTCGAGCGTCTCTTTTCTCTTCGTTTCTGTTTCACCTGTTCGGCGTGTGCTTTTCTTTTCGCTTCTCTCGCCGCTATTTTCTCCTCCGTCTCGACGCTGTTCGTCGTCGTCATCGTCCTCATATTATTTGATGCAAATAACTCTTCCTTCGCTCTCCTCTGCGCCTCTAAAATTCTCAGCGCCTCCTGCCTCGCGTTCAAACTCTTCTCCGGTTCCCCGTGTCCATCATTCGCTCTCCCCGGAGGATCCGGATGTTCCACCACCGTCGCGCCGAATTGCAACTCCTGCGTCGTTCGAATCTTCGTCTTAATCACGTGATGTTTCGTGTCCGCAATCTTCCCCGTGCCGAACTCTTCTCGTCCAATCTGTTCTTTTGCGTACCATTCGTCCGATTCCGCGTATCCGTAGAAAAAATTCGCCTTTAAATCGTCTCGAACGATGTTCATCGACGTCTGCGCGAAACCTTCTCCTCCTTCTTTGTTGTTGTCTTCTTTTGAGAGCAATCTGTGTACGATTTTTTGCACTTGTCTTTGTTGATGATTCGACGACGACGAAGAGCCAAAACCGAAACTGTTCATCGTCGTTTCGTAGCGATGCATTGCTTCTTGGTCTTCTTCGGTTCTTTGTTCAGTTCTGGTGAAGAAAAACGGCGACGGTAACGGGATGATGAAATCTCTCATCGTGTCCGGAGTTGGCGGATGATTTTCTTCATCTTTCGACGAATACGAGAACGATTGAATCCCAAGGGTGTTCCCAAACGCGAGGAGAAGAAAGACGAAAAAGAAGAGCGTTTTTGGTGGTGTTCTTGCTGCTGTTCTCTTCTTCATCTTCTTCATCTTTCTTCTGTGTATTAGAGAAGAAAGAGTGAAGAGATATTTCCTAGAGTATTTACTTTGTTGCGTGTCTGCTCTGTTGTTGTTGCGAAGAGTGATTATAACAAGTAAGGGTGGTAAATGTAAATACGGTAGTCGGTTGCACTCTACTTCGCTGCTCCATCGCTATTATGACTACCACCACCACCAATTTCACCGAGTTCGGAGACGAAGTCGTCGCCGCCGCACATGTCCGTCGCTCCGTAACAGACGCTCTTCGCGCGTCCGTTCGTTCGCTCTCTTTGCGCGAGTTCTCGCAACGCCAAGACTTCGGCGTAGCATCCGCCGCCCAAGACGAAGGCTACGGCAGAGGCGTACTCACCGGCGTGTTCTTCTTGGTGCGACGATCGGTTTGAAAGAGGAACGCTCGCGCGTTGGGAAGCGGACGCTTTCGCGTCAAAGTAGGCGAAAGTATCCACGACCGCGTCGCCGCCGACGTCCCCGGAAGATGAAGAAGACGGTTGGTTCGCTAATAACGCCTCGACTGCGGCGGCTATGGGGAGTTGTCGTTCGCCGGACAACAAGTGTTTCGCTGTTTTCGTGATTAAATCAACCGATTGGCCGTATAATCTATCCGCCCAGTCTAAAATATCCGCTTGAGATCTATTGCTGCTGCTATTCGCGTTGCCGCCTTTGTTTTGTTGTAACTGTTGATTCAATGAGAGCATTTTTTTGACGTAGTTATACGCGCCGACTTCGCACCCGCTCGCTCTCAACGCGCCTTCGATGGCCTCGTCGTCGATTTTACCGGTATTTCCAGAACTGTTCAGTTGCGAGGTGAGCAACAGTATCAACGCTAAGCGGATTTTGTCGCTCGCGGAACCTCTTCCCGTAGCGCTCAACAAACTCAAAGCCGCTTTCCAATCGCCTTTGCCGTTGCAGAAATCTTCCTCGATGGGAAAGTACTCGTCCAAACCTCTTTGTTTAATTTCTTTTAACAGCGCGGTGGCAATGTTCGTGTGCTTATCGATTAACTTTTTGTGCTCTTGTAATTTCGGCAACGACTCCACCGCTTTCGTCAACTTGGCCGTGCTCGCGCCGGTTTGATCGTCGGCGTCGTCGCCCCCGGTGGAATTCGCCGCGGATGCAGACGCGGCGTTGACTTCCGCGATCGCTCTTTTATATTCCGCCAACTCCACCTCTACGCTTTCGGCCACTTTGGGAAACTGCGCGTCTTTATACTTTTTCCAGAAATCATCCGAATCGTCCAACGCGTACGATTTCGTCTTGGCGTCCGCCCCGATGGCATTTTTATCCGGCTTCACGTCCACTCGATTCAACTTCATGTGCAACACGTCGTGAACTAACGGTTCGTAGTGCCACGCGTGTTGTAAACTCGCGGTAAAATCGTAGTTTCTGTCAAAAATCGCGAGTATCGGCCTCGCCATTTGCTGCGCCGCGGCGCCGTTCGCGTTGCCGACGCCAATCAGCGGCATCTGCCCAAACCCGCTCCCGTTTTTACTCCCCAAATAATCTCTGAGTTTGCTCTCCAACTCTCTCCCGACCATTTCCGCGGCGCCACCTTTAGGACACCGAATAACAGGCACTTGCCCCATCGTCATGACCGTCGCGAACAGACCGTTGGTCACGTCCGCGATGCACTTTTCGATGTCCTCGCCTCTGCTCTTCGGATCGTTCAACTTCTTAAACGCGTCCGGTCGCATGATTGAAAACACGTCGCGCTCTAAGCTCACGAAATCCAAGTTTTGATCGAACACTCGTTTCACTCGATTCGCGATGTTGGCTTTCACCGAGGCCGTCGCCAGTTCCTCTAAAGCGCTTCTCGGCAGCTCTCTCGTGAAGTGAAAGTGATAACTCTCGTACAACGTCTTCCCCAAATCGTGCGACATTCTTTGAACGTTTCTCGCGGTCGGTTGCACGAAATATACCGCCGGGACGTCTGGAATCTGCTCACGTTCGCTCTCTAACAGTAACGTGAGCGTGATGCCGTGTTGTCTGAGTTCGTTCACTTTTAAGAGAGGTGCGATGACATCGAACGTGAATTTGTCCAGGATTAAGATTTTGTACTGAATGTCACCTTGATGTGATCTTCCTCCGAATTCATCGCGTTGAGCGCTGTGACTGGTGCTTTCGAGCACGTCGTCGAACATTCTCACGACGGCTCGTTTCTGTCGGTCGCGTAAATCCATTTGTAAACCGTTCGCGTCCGTTTTTATTTTACTACTCGAGTATCAGAGAGTATTAATGTTCTGAGGGAAAAGAGAAATTTTGATCGATTTTGAACCGAAGCAGAACGAGTGAAAATTCTGCGAATGAGGAAAATACACCGAGAAAATCGAAAAGAAAAACGCTTACATATATATAGTTCAAGTTGTCTGGAAGTTGTCTGAAAGTTGTCTGTGCCGGAATATATTTTGACCTTCTAAACGGGGCAGTACTACCTTAGTACTGCCTTAGTACGGAGGGGGTACTCTCATACTTTAAACCCTAATTTACAGCTACCCTAAACATTTTTGTTGAAACATTTTTCTCGCCAGATATTTTTTGGTTTGCCCTCCTCCTTCTTTTTGTCGTTTGTCTTTTCGACAAATAGAATCTTTTCCAGAATAAATAACCTCACTATTCAAACGCGTACGACATAACTTCAAAACAAGTACTCGTACCTAAACGCGGTAAAAAGAAGCATCAACACTTCCTCTATCCCGTTAATCATCTTAATCAACGGAAGTCGCCTTCGGCTCCACTCGTAAGTAAAGAAATAGAAACCGATTTTTTTCGTCGTCGTTTTTCCCGAAGTCGCGAGAAGTTCCCGAAGTTGCGGACCTCAGTATAGTTTGCGGAGTTGGGGGGATTGTCAGAGTTGGGAGAGGCGTGGGTGTTCGTTCTGCGCTCTTTTCTCGCCAATCCCACAGTCATATCAACCGAAAGAGGTTCGTGGAACTAGTCCCTGCGTTGGTACCTGTACGCGCACGTTCATTTTACAAGCCTTACGAAGTCGAGAGGTGGTTCGGAAAGGTTTACCGGAAAGTTTACGTTTATTATAAGAATTAGTCATTGACATAACTTTGTTCTTTCTATAATTCGACTTGTAGCATGAAAC
>Ga0257106_1000006_pt1 | contig 137795 bp, 89 predicted proteins | sample LP_taG_3_FD_190177 | JGI IMG/M metagenome (GOLD analysis project Ga0257106, IMG submission 190177) | Marine microbial communities from Northeast Subartic Pacific Ocean, Canada - LP_J_2011_P26_10m | ecosystem: Environmental > Aquatic > Marine > Oceanic | place: Canada: Northeast Subartic Pacific...
GTTGGACGATTGAATTTCGTTGCGACGAGGTTGCACGCGTTCGTTGAAAATCTTCGAGTTAAGAGATTTGTGTGCGACCGTGGCGCCGCGGACCTCCACAGAGAGACCCGGCAAGCGTTATCTGCAGTCGTCAGCTGTCATCGTGCAGCGCACACGCAAACGCCTCGAGTTTTGGTTCACGCGATAAATGTGATTGTCTTCTTCTTCGTTTTCTCGAGTCCTCTCCTTTTTACCGCGAGCTTTAAGTACGCCGCGTTTTGGCCGGCTACTTTGGTCTCGCTTTGTTTCTACGGAGTTCTGGAAGTTGGGGAAAGGTTGGAAAAACCGTTCGGCTGGATAAAACCAAACCACGATTTATCCGTGTTCGGACAGAATCTCTGGCACGACTGCGAAGCGTTGCACGACGTCATCGACAATTCTGGCGAGCAATGCCCGGATTATCAGGCGATTATGCGAGTGAAACAATCTGTATCGCCAAAGTTGACGCGTTCAAAGACGGAGGAGGCTGGCTTGTCCAAAAAAGCTACAGAGAAGAAAGCTCCCGTTCTCGCGGAGCTTTGCGAGTCTGTCACGACTTTGAAATCGGATAGCGCGGCGGTAAGAGTGGAAAGAGGCAGATTTTACTTCATCTCTCAGCTCTTCGTAATGCGAGGCACGATATACGCAAACTGCGTTGCCCAACTTCTAGCCGCGGTGTTTGTCGCTTATTTTGCCACGATTCTAAAAGAAGTATCCTGCGGGAAGCTTTCGGATGCCATGAACACAGGAGATTGTTTTGTATCATTCGATTCAACAGCGCATCGACTCACTGGAGTAGTGGTTGGTTTTGCTTTACCGCCCGGTCAATAAACGTCATGGCAGCAACCTGCTTCGGACATAACAACGGCAACACATCCGCAAAAAAGAGTTCAGCAAAACAGCGTGGGCTCTTTACAGCACGTAAATCTGCAACCGAGGAAGAACTGTCCAAGCAAGAAGCGTTGAGTTTCTTCTTCAGCGTGGACAGCGTGAATAAAGGGGGAGTCAATCCTAACGTCTTGCGAGAACGCGTTCGGCGTCTACTCGATCTTGCACTCGTCTTTGCTCGAAGAACTGTGCGCGACCACCGGCTCGGTGTTCCAATGTATTCTCAAACTGCCGGCAGTGATATCGAAAATACGAGGAAAGCGGGTGATCCAGCAGCCAATTTTGATTCGACGTTCACTCTGAAGCCTCTCGATCCGTATGATATTGCCGACTCGAGCGTCGGAGTACCATCTATTGCAGATGTTTTCACTCACATGGGACACGACGCAAAACTTAAAGATGCCATTCTAGCAACGTCGCACCAAAGTCGAGCTTCAGCGTGCGTCGCCGAGCTGCAACGTACGGTGGAATTCGCGCGTAAAAATGCTCTGGTAAGTGACGAAGCCGCTTTCGATTGTTACAATCACTGCGAGAACTTTCTTCAGTCTCAGACGACTATACTCCGAGTCGTGGACACGCCAGTTCCTACGTTATACCGACACATCGCGCTCACCGCGCTATTCTTCTACGCATTCTCGGCACCATTCTCGTTTGCCAGTACTTTTGGATGGCTCTCGCCGGTACCGAGCGCGGTATTGGTGTTGGGATTTTACGGTGCCGCAGCAGTGGGAGAAGAATTGATCGATCCTTTAGCGTGGTCCACGCACGCACACGATGGAAATAGAGCGAGTAAACGTGTCTTCTTAGATAACGACGTCATCTATTCGGCTTAAATATATTCATACATGAGGAGGCTCTTATTTATTATGCGCATACGGAACATTTTTTATTGTGAACGACCCGGTACTATTTATTACAAATTATTATTCTTTAATCTTACGCCGACATCTTTCGTCTCTTCTTTGCTTTTCTACGCACGAGCACTCGTCTGCCACCAACCGTCCTCTTCCTCGCTAAAAACCCGTGCCTTCGTTTCCTCACTAGATTCGACGGCTGATACGTCAGGTGCGTTTTGCACCACATCCCGTTGTTGTTCTCTTCGTCCTCAAAGTTCTCCTCTGTACTCGTCGAAGCCGGAGGAAACGCTATTTCCAGCCTCCTCAGCGCGTCTTCGACTACATCAACATTAACGTTGTTCACTATCTCACGGCTAATATTCTTGTCGTGCACAGATGGAATCGCCGCCCCGGCGACGGCGAAGGGCATCGCTATCCTTCCCTTTTGTTGCTCTCTAGTGTTGCTGTTCGAATAACTTGTCGTTGCATCTTGCTCCGAGCACCGAGGACGAAAAAACACCATCTCTCGCGCGCTCATCGCGTCGACCACCGCGCAATCCAAATGCTCTCCTTTTATCTTCCTATTTCCTTTTGGCGTTGTTGCGCTTCTCGATGGTGACGACGATTGGAATTCCGTGCTCGACCTGACGTTTGTATTCTCCCGAGTGGGGACTTTGAGAGTCGTCGTCGAATACCACAACGAAGAAGAAGAAGAAGAAGGACGAGGCGAGGTGCTGCACGTCACCATCGCTCGTTGCACCACACGCGCGACAACCCCTGCCGCCGCGCGTTTCGTCGTCGTCGTCGTCGTCGTCATGGTGTATATTTGTTCGCGTTTTTCCTGCGTTTGATTTTAAAATGAAGTGCTTTGAGTGATGGGTTTTTGAAAGCAACAGAAGTGTTGCTCTTTTTAGTATTATTAGGAATTCGTAAACTACAAAAGAATATTTACACGTTGTAAACGAAGACACGCTTGCTAGAAAAGACTACTGTATACGCAACACCATTCATAGAGAGAGAGAGACTACTTCGTATCGCCGTCGTCTTCGGAATCTCGAATGATTTTCGTGCCTGCTGGAAGCTCGACGTCGGGGACGTTGAGCTTTTTTGATTCGGCTTTGGAGGCGGCGGCTCCCGATACTTTCGGCGCGACGGTGCCTTCTTCTTCGTCGTCGACGGAGAATCGCAACATACCGTCTGCGGTTTTTAAGATTTCTACGCCGTCGCTGGAAGATGCAGATGTAGAGGCTTCGTCGGCTTCCCTTTCCGCTTCCGAGACCTTATCGCGCGCGGATTCAACGTCTCGAGACATTTGCTCTTCCAACGCCGCCATCTCCTTCAAAACCTTCTCGGCCGCTTCTTTCTTCGCGGCTTCGATGGCTTTAGTGTCTTTCTCTTCAATCACAGATGATGATGCTGACGGTTTTGGCGATTCCTCTTTCTTTTCTTCTACTTTCTTTGTTTCTTTTTTTTCTTTCGTTGGTGCGTCAACTTTCGGCTTTTCCATCTTGGGCATCTTGGGCATCTCAGGCATCTCTACTTTCGGAAGGTCAAACTTAGTAGTTTCGACGGTAGCAGTCGACATTTGACTCACGTCAACCTTTCGTAACTGTCGAGCAGCTCTCTTCGCTGATTTCGAGAGCACTGGAGAGAGTTCTTTGAACACCGGCGTCGCGGCGAGGACGGCTTCGTTGGCGATGCTGGTGGTTTTCTTGAACGTTCTCTTCAACCTTTCTTCAAACTGCTCTTTATCGGAGAACGTTTCGTTTAACTTCTTTGAGGTGATGCTGGCAACTTCTTTCGCTTGAAATTTCGCGTCGAAGAGAACTTCGTCTGCGTCTTTGTTCGTAACACCTTTGATCGAGTCCAAAGTTTCCTTCACCAGATAAGTAAATGCTTGGAATCGCTGCTTGGAGCCAACTCTATTCGTCCCATCCCTTTTCTCTTTGTTGCTCAAGTTGGCAATGTTCGCGTTCGCTTCCGCCTCTGCTTTGAGACGTTCGAAGACTCTTCTGACTTCCTCGGTTTCGTTGTCAACCACTCGCGGCGTCGACGGTGGCGGGCTGGATGCAACAGCCGGCGTCGAGACGACTTCAGATACAACCGATTGTGCCACCACTGGTTCAGACACAACGGGTGGTGGTGGTGGTGGTGGCGGCGGCGGCGGCGAGGGTCTCGGCGGCGGCGTTTCAATCGCCGCAGCAGATCGAATGACCCGTTCCGCCTTGAGCGGGGGCTGCGGTACCGCCGCCTCCGCAACTGTATTACTACTGCTACTTTCAATTCCGTCGCCTCTCCAAATCTTCCACGCGTTCTGTATCAAGATAGTCGCGCCAACCGTGATGGCAACCACCACCGGCGTCGACAACCCTTGCATACTCGCAACGACCGCAGAAACAAACGCCGGACTCCCTGTACCTGCCCACACGACAAGCGTCGCGAGATACATCGCAATTCGGGACGTCACAAACGCAAACGCCGCGCCAACCGCAGACGCCCCAGTACCAACCGCGCCGACAATTAAGGCCGAAACTCCAGAAAGCATCCCAGTCATCCCAGACACCACTTCTTGCGACGGCGCGCGCATCTTATTCAATAAAATCCATGCGCACTCCGCCGTATCCAACGCGCCGTCCGTAACCAACAGTAAAGTTTTAATCGCGTTTACGCTCACAATTCCGCACCCTCTCTGCACCGGCGCCAAGTACGGAAACGCGATCGACAAGTCGCTGTTCGCAATTAACGACGCGAATACGGTCGCCAACGCGATGGCAACTATAGACTTGTACGGCTCTGGAACGTTCTGAAACAACGACATTTTGTTCTCGTTCTTTTCGCCGCCAGATCCGCTCGTCGTTTTCCCCGAAAACGAAGAGGAGGCTTTGGTAACAATCGTTCCTCTCCTCGAGGATCCTCTGGAGACGACGAAACACTTCTTCCGTCTGCTTTTGTCGCCGAGTGCAAAAAACGCCACTTTTGTCGACGTCGTCAAAGCGATCTTCGTTCTCTTCGTCGTCGTCGTCATCATCGCTGCGTTGTTGTTCCTGTTGTTGTTCTCAACGTCGTCCTGGACTTTGATCGGTTTTCTTCCACTGGGGAAGATACTCCTCCCCAATGCATTGAGCCTTCTGTTGTTGCTCGACGATGAAGACGGCGAGGACGAGGTGGACAACGAAGAAGAAGGGGAGGAGCACCAGCGCTGGCCGAAAGGAATTTGATGATGTCGCATGGGGTGTGTGCACTCTCGAGAGGAGGAGCGTGAGCAGCGTGTGTGGCGTTTCGAATTCAACTTTCAAATGCTACTTGTCCTATTACTACCCTAAATTGGCGTAGGCGAGCGAGAACGAGAACGCAGCGATCGACGAAGCACTACTTTCGGTGGTGGTGGTGGTTTGCTCTTCGTAGTCGCGTTCTTTTTCGTCGCTGATGCGGGTGGCGCTTTGGGCGGCCGACCTCGCTTCTTCTTTGCAGGGGGCGGCTCCTCCGCAGCGCGTTCCTCTTCTTCTCGCGAAGGCGGAGATTTTGATTTGGACGGAGGACGACCGCGTTTTTTCTTCGCCGGTTGTTGTTCTTCGGCTTTCTCTTTCTCTTTCTCTTTCTCTTTTTCTTTCGCGGCGGTTACTTTTTCTTCTACTTCTGGCGTTTGTGATCGCGTGCTTCGGCGAGTCGGTCGCTTCTCAATCGGAGGCGCCGGCGACGGGCTTTTGCTCTTCTTTCGAGGAGGTGGTTTCGTCGTTGGCTTCTCTTTCTCTTTTTCGGAGGCTTCTATCGCGTCGCCTCCTTTCTTCTCTTTCTCCAAAGGCGCTGTTACCGCTTCCGTCTCCCATACTCGCGATTTCTTCCTCGTGTTTGTAGCCGCAGTCGACGTTTTTTTTGGTTTGGGAGGCGTTGCGACGCGCTCCTCCTCTTCCTCCTCCTCCTCTTCTTCTTCTTCTTCTTCTTCTTCTTCTTCTTCTTCATCCATATCAAGCATCAACTCGCTTTCTTCTCTCAGGCCGCCCATTCTCGTCAGAGCCGTATCGATCAAGAATGTACTCTGATACATCCTCTGCGCGCGGTTTTGGTGTCGAATCGCGTACGCTTTCAATCCGGCGCACAAATCAATGATTCCCGGCAGACTTGACATCGCATCCAAAGACTTCGCCGTCAACACACACTTTAAAATTTTATTTGCAACGCCGCTCGTCTTCGAGTTTGTGTTCCAATCGCGAATGTATTTGAGCAATCGCACGGTTTCTTCCGTATCGAGTTCTTTGAAAACTCCTTTGGCGATTTGCATCCCTTTTTCGCCGCGTTCCATGGTCATACGCGAAGCTACGCGTAAAAACGCGCGCGGCCGATCGAGTTTCAACGCCAATTTTAAAGCTTCGCTCCCGTTTCCAATCGCCTCCGCGTCTTGTAACTGTTGATCTTTCTCAATGCCGAGTTGCATTTTATCTTCGCGATGTTTCGAAGCGAGCAACGTGTCGTCTTCCCAAAGTTTCAAAGATCCATCGGCACCACCGGTGGCGATGTACGCGCCGTCGCCACCTCGGGCCATCGCCCACGCTTTGTCTTCGTGCGCTTCGAATTCTTTCAAGGCTAACCCGTTTTTATTGTTCCAAACGAGGAGCTTCCCATCGCCGCCGACGGAGGCGAGCTGTTGTCCGGACGATAAAAATTTCACCGCTAACACGGCGCCTGAATGCGATTCGAACGATTTCAAACACGGCAAATCGCCACCAGTCGTGTTGGAACAATCCCACAAGCGAATGATTTTATCGCCACCGGCAGTTGCAACGGATTTATCCGCATCGGAAAATGCAATAGCCCACACGCCTCTTTTATGCCCGCGACAGACACCCGCGCAGAGCAAATCCGGCATCTTCCAAAGCTTTGCCGTGCGATCTGCGGAAGCTGACGCGACTAGCAAATGGTTTGGCGACACTGCCACGCCGTTTATGGCTTTATCGTGCGCCACAGTCGCTGCAATCGCTGGCATACGTATGACTACATTTTCTTCATCGTTTTCATCGTCCTCCTTGTTGTTGATGTCGTTAGCTTTGGCGTGCAATTCTAAAGCTGCGTTCACGTCCCATATTCGCAAGGCGCGGTCTTGCCCTCCAGAAACTACAAACGGTGCATTCTTTCTTGGTGCGAAAGCAACGGAAGTTACTGCACTCACGTGACCTTTACCGAACGCTATGCATTCCCTTTTTTCGACGTTCCATAAGCGAACCATATGGTCTTTGGATCCAGTCGCCGCTAAACTCACCGCTACTTCTTCTTTATCATTCACTATTTTACTCGGCGCGCAATCTACGGATAAAATGGCCTCTGAGTGTCCAGCTAAAGCAGCAATACACGTGAAACCAGCGTTCCTATCTTTATGCGCTTGGAAAATACGAAGTAAAGGCGACGACGACGTCGCCGCACACAACAATTCAGGTGGAGGCAACGTTTCCCTATCTGCGTTGGCATCGTTCAACGATTTCCGTTTTCTCGCGTCATCGTCGCCGTCTACATCGTCGTCGCCGTTTGCTTTCTCGTCCTCGGGATCGTTGTAATCTCTGATAAGTGCGCTTTCATTTTCGTACACGGTTCTCTCCAACGAACTTCTCGCAAATGCCAAACCTACGATTTCGTCGCAGTCGCCAATCAATTCTCGCGCAATCGTCAATCCACTTTTACTACCCTTTTTACTATTGTTCTTATCCTTTCCTTTACTACTACTACTACTACTACTACTACTACCACTACCAGTTGTTTCAAAAAACAGTGCTCGAGCATCTCCAGTTACCGCCAACAACATCTCCCCATCCTCGGCTAATCGGCACTCCACGAACGTTCCGCTCGCCGCTTGGAAATCCGTGTTCGATTTCGCGTTATTCTCCAGCCCACCGGTTAACGTTTTCGATTCCAAAAACGCCTTCCCGGCGCCTTCCTTCCATAGCTTTACCTTGCCTCCACTCCCTACCGTCGCAAACCTCACCTTCCCGTCTTCCTCGCGATCTTCTCCGGACTTGCCGTACAACGCGCTCTTCCTCGGTAACACCCTCGCGGCTTCCACCGCCTCTCCAACGTTCGTCGTCGATATCACCTTCCCGTTCAAACCAAAAACGCGAACGACACCGTCTCTCCCCGCGCTCAAAATCTTCTTCCCGCACGTCGAAATCCCAATCGCGGTCACCGCACTCACGTGCGCATCTTTCGCCATCGGCGCGTCCGCTTTGTTCCCTCGCAAATCCCAAAATCCAACCTCTCCGCAATCCGAACCAGAATACAGCTTCAAAACCCCTCTCGTCTCGTGAAATTGCACCGCAGTCACCATAGCCCCGTGACCTTTGAACGAGTGCGTCGCGTACCCTCTCTCGATGTCCCAAACCCGAATCGTCCGATCGGCGCTCGCCGTCGCCAAAAACTGCCCACTCGGGTCCACCGACACCGCTAACACCGGCATCTTGTGCGGTTTCCATTTCCTCCCAATAAATCTCCCGCTCTCCACGTCCAGCTCTCGCATCGCCAACGACCTCGACGCCACGAACACTTTCTTCCCGTTCGCGCTGAAACACATCGCGGTGATCGGTTCCGTATCCCCCTCCGTTCGGGATTTCACGCCGCCAGTCTTCGCATCCACGACCGTCACCTCGTCGCCATTCGCGCACGCCAGAAGCTCATTGTCTATGCAGATGGGCCCGCCTCGATAGAACGTTTCGAGCGTGTTTTTCAGCGAAAACGAACGGCGGGGTACGTGTTGGTCTTTCGCCATTCTGTTATTCGCGCGTTTATGTGTTGTGTGTTGTTCTGCGTCGAAAGTTTGTTAAATTCTGAAGCCGCTTTGCGTGTTGTTTTTGACCAAAAACGGCAGTATTTTTACGCGTATTATATTATGACTGTAAACTCATCCTCGCGAAGGCAATCGCCTCGCGCTTTCGCGCGCGTTCTGTTCGTTCTCGTTTTGTTCGTTGCTTTTCGCGCGTCCTCGGCGCAGCAAAGTTTTAACGAAAGGTTCATCCGCCGCGACGGCGCGTCGTTTTCTTTTTTCTCTTCGGGTGGTGGTTTGGAGAGAGAAGAGCGGTTTCTCGCGCTCGGCGCGAACGCGTTCGCGTTGCTCTACGAAGAGAACGGACGCGAAGAAGGGCAGCGGATGGTCGATCGGGTTTTGGACGGCGCGAAAACGTCCGGGGCGAACGTGTTGAGAGTTTGGGCGTTTTTAGACGGCGATCGGAAAGATTTCGATGGCAGAGCGTTGCAAAAAGACGTTGGAGTGTTTGAGGAGGAGAATTTTCAAGGGTTGGATCGGTTGTTACGGAAATGCGAAAAGAGAGGGATTCGGTTGTTGCTGACGCTGACAAACTTTTGGGAGGATTATGGAGGGGTAAAGCAATACTGCGACTGGTTCGGGGTGAAAGAGAAGAGCGAGTTCTTCCGTGATGTGAGGATTAAGGAGGCGTATAAGAGATACGTGCGATACGTCGCGGAGAGGTACAAGGACGACGAGAGCGTGTTTGCGTTTCAGCTGATCAACGAGCCGAGAATGGAATCAGGGGGAGGAGAGAATGGAATGGTGAGAGATGCAATCATAGGTGAGTGGTGTCAAGAGATGATTCAGGCGTTCAGAGAGGTGAACATGAATCACATGTTATCGCTCGGTTCGGAGGGGTTTTATTCTTCTTCTTCTTCTTTCACCAACTCGGCGAACGTCAATCCGTTTTCGGATGCCGGAAACTGGGGCGTCGATTTTATCAAACACTCGGTCGGATTTGATTTTTTGACCGTGCACTTATGGGTGGACGATTGGTTGAGCGACGCGAGCGAAGAGGAGAAGTTACGCTTTACTGATCAGTGGGTACGGCAGCACATTCGAGACGCGGAAGCGTTAGGCCTGCCTATTCTTTTCGAAGAGTTTGGCAAGAAGAAACCGATCAGCGTTCGGGCATCCTACTATGAGAGAGTGTACGAGTTGGCGACAGAGGCGACAGTCGCAATGATACAGAGAGAAGGGGGAGTGTTTGAGCAGAGAACTTCTCTCTCTCCAAGCGCCGGCGGAATCTTGTTTTGGCATCTCGGCTCTCTTTTGAAGAAACAATACGACGAAGACGGGTATTGCGTGTTCGTGGAAGACAAAGAACACGAACCAATATTGAACATCGTGAAGGTTTATCACGATAAAATCGAAGCGATACTGAAATCTGCGACGATGTCGAATGTTTTCGTTCCTCCGCCGTTTATTCCGCCGTTCATACCAGAAATGCCGCCTTCCTTCGTTCCTCCGTTTGTAAAGAAAAAGGAAGAGTGCGATGAGATTGAAACGAACGCGCGGTATGATATCGCGCCGTTCATGAGATACAACGACGTGAACGATCCCGAAGAGTGTTGCCGGCTGTGCCACGACAGTGCACCCGACGGCCAAGATTTCCCTGATAAAAAAACTTGCGAAGCGTTTGCGCACGACTCGGCGAGAACGAGTTGTTACGTCGGAGAGGTCAAAGATCCATCGAACCCGAAGAAGACCGTAGGTCAAACGCCCGGCGTCAACAACAACCCTGGATGGACGTCTGGATTTTCGTCGCACTATCGGTTCATTGCCAATCCAAACATCGCTCCTCTTCTCTATTCTTCTCCTCTTCCTCCTCCTCCGCCGCCGAGGAAACCGCCCGAACTCGTCGCGGTCTCCAGTCGATCGACCGAACACGTCATCACCGCCGTCATGGAATTTTCCGAGAAAATCGACAACTTCTCCTATTATCTCGGCGCTGTGTATATCGACAACGAAAAAGCGTTCGTTCAATCTGTCACGAGCAGCTCGCGAGTCTTCTTCGCCACGGTCAAGCGCGTTCGCACCGTCGGCGTCGACGCGCCTTTCGGTCCAATTCAAAGGCGCTTATCGTTCGCGTACAAAGGGTTCCCGAGCGTTCTCTTTTACGCCTGACTGATATACGTTCTACTTACTCTCCGATACATTTAATAACCGATACGAGTACTACCACGATTACAACTACCGTTATATGAGAGAAATATTGTTTGTTTGTTGTAAATTCGATACGAGCTTTCTATATGAGAAACATCATGTGAAACACAAACCTTTTCTTCTTCAAGTCACTCTCCTTTCTTCACTTTTTCTAAAACGCGTTGAGAAAGAAGATGAAATACGCGCCTCCGAAGAAACAAACCAGCGCGAACGACAGCAACTACCCGAAGCACCAGCACTCGAGCGCGAACTTAAACAGCGAAGGGAAGAAGTCCGCCAAGAAGCTCCTCTCCGCGCGCGACAAAAGCATCCCAACGAAGAAGCAAAAAACAAAAGAGATACTTTCCGGGAAGAAAAAGAAGAAAAAACTCACCAAGAAGAGCGAAGTAAAAACGTCTTCACCGCACTCGAAAGGGAAGAGGAAAGAAATTTAGCGACGACCATGGCGGAACGCGCCATCGCGACGTGCATCGAAATCCTGTTCCTAACCGGCCTGGGCGCGCTCATCGCGAAGAGTTTGCCCCCACCTTTGGAACTGGATGTCAAGAAAACGAGGAAGGAGAAAAAACGAGTCGTGGAAAAAGCAGCGCGAAAGCAGAAACAGAGGAAGATGGAAGAAGGGAAGGGGCGGAAGGAGTAGAGTAATTCAACGTCTGGCGCGCGCGTCGTCATCATCTCTCGCAGCGCACAGCAGGTGTACTACATCATAAACAAAAAGTTCGTATAGATATAACAAAAATATTCCTGATCTATAAAATCTATTTTTCTGTATTTTTTGCATTGACAAAAAATAACCGGTCAAACTCGCTATTAAAGAAAGAGATATAAACCGTCGTCCTTGTGTTTAAGTCGTCTTCGTTTCATCGCGAGAAGAAGAAGAATCGAAGAAGAGAAGGAAGAAGAAACATCCACGAATAACAACAACAACTTTAACGCGTCCTCTTCAAATCTTTGCGAGAGAAAGAGGGGAGAAAAAGAAGAATTAAGAAGTTAGGGAACAAATCACATTTCGTTTCACATCACCATGCTCCATGGAAGTTCTGCTCGGAAAGAGCGCAAACAGGAGAAGAAGTTAAAGAAGAAAGAAAAGAAAGGAACAACCGCGACGACGGGAGGGGCGGAGACTGTGTCCTCGGTCGTCTCTTCGGCTGATGCTGGGACGCACGATTCCGCGCAGACGATAGAAGCAAAAGCGATGGTTTCGCCCATTCCCGAGTCCCCTGGAGTGGTCCAATCGAAGAAGAAGGACGCGCTGAACGTCTCCGCGGATTCAACCACGAAGGCGTCGGACAGTAGCAGCCAAACTCTTCTCGCTCAAAAATCGTGGTTTCAGATCCTTTGCGGAACCGCGGCTTCGATCGCGATATTAAGCACCGGCACGAAGTTGCTGATGAAAAAAGAGGAGAACTTGGAAGTGAAGAAACAAGACGTGGCGACGCCCGCCGCCGCCGGCGCCGGCGGTAAGAAGAGAAGAGGGAGTTGAGATAAAACGTTTAAAATCGAGAAACGCGGCGTGCAAAAGCGCTTAGCGGAGCGCGCGCGCGAGAGAGACACCTGGGAAGACACTTTGATTAAGTCTAATTATCGTACACTTCAAATTTACAAAACTCTACCGCTCTTCTGCCGCTCGTTGGTTCCTCTTACTTTGACGTCGTACGCGACGCGCTTCACCACCTCCAACTTCTTCCGTTTCTTTCCTCCTCCACCACCTCCTCACAAACGCTCTACTGCGCTTCTGCTGCTCGTTGTTGGTTCCTTTTTACTTTGACCTCGTACGCGACGCGCTTCACCACCTCCAGCTTCCTCCGTTTCTTTCCTTTTCCTCCTCCTCCCAATACTAACACGTCCTCTTTCTCCTTCGTCTCGATGTTGCCAATATTGTTTATATTCTCGATTCTTTTCACCCATTTCGTGACCAACGCGGTTTTTTCCTGAGGAACGACCGGTTTCCCGCTTCCCGCCGCCGATACTCCCGACTGCGAATTCGGGAGACTTTCCCCGCCCCAATGGATGTTTTGTAACTCCCAACGCGATATTTGCTTCTTCTGTTGCTGCTGTAATCCTCCTCCTATTCCTCCTCCCGCTTTCTTGGCAGAGAAGACTCCCGATACTCCTACTCCTATTCCTCCTTCGCCTCGGGTTTTTCCTCGATCGCCTCTTTGCGCGCGCGTTGACATCTTTTCTTATGGTTTTGAGTTGTAAAATGAAGGAAATTCCCCTAAAATTTGCCCCTCATGATGATATCGCAGACAAGGACTACCACGACGCGAACGTAAACGACGCGTCGAGAATACGAATAAACGAGCGAGAGAGAGAGAATGCGCAACGTTGCGATATCTTTTGAACGAAGCACCCAAAAAAGGTGTTCAAAGTCATTTTTTCTTCGTAATCATCAAAGTCGTCGTCGTCGTCCAATTAGGGGAAGTCATGTTGTGCGCGCTTTGAAAGAAGATGAAAGTGAAGACAAAGAAGACAAAGATCATCCCGAAAATGCCGTCGAGCCAGTTATCTTCTCTTTGGACGAAAACTCGAAAAGAATAAAGCTCGCAGATGCCGCGCGATGGCTCGGGTGGACCGTTCTCGACTGGAACACGCGAGTGGTGGTTGGAAAAGTGGTTCAAATATTAGCCACGAGCGGAGGCGAGGTCGAGGTGGAAGTGGAAGGCGAAACGAGTTCAGAGGACGCGTTAGTTTTTCTGGAGGCGTTGTCCTTCGGGATGAGCAATTCGAGTGTGGTGGAGGCAAATGAAAAGGAGGATGCGGGAGAAGACGACGACGAGAGCGGTTCCGTCGCGGCGGCGGCGGATGATATCGCGGCGTATACGTTGCTTGTGCATAAGGAAAGCGTCGATGACGACGACGACGACGACGCAGACGACGATAGCAATTGGCAATACATTCCGTTTGCACCTACATTGTTCCCGAAAATGATACCGATGAAGAAAATTTTGTTCATCGATCCGCCGGTTGGACTGTTGAGAGGACGAGGAGGGAGAGACGCGTTCGACGCCGAAGGGGATAGTTTAGACGACTCCGAGTTGAAAGAGGCGTTGGATCAGTTGAAGTTTGATTTGATGCCGTACGCGAGAACGTTAGGCAATAATCACTACGGCATGCCTTCGAAAAGATCGCTGGAGAAAGAAAATAGGAAAGATTTAATCAAAAGAGTGGAAAAGTTGTTCGGGTACGATTGGTTGACGATGGCGGTTTTGTTAGATTTCGAGCCATTCCGGAAACCGTTTTATTACTGGGATAACATTGAGAATTTAGCGGACGAGTTGAGAGCGTTAGTGCACGCGATGTGGTTTGAACAAGACGACATGTCAGCTTCTGGTAGCGGCGAAGACGACGACGATCAACGCACGTTTTGGTACAACGACATCTCCGGAGCGATTTCGTTCGCGAAACCAGACGAAGACGACCACGATCGGCACATGGTCATGCCAACGAGAAGAGACTTAATCGACGCGAGAAGGTGGGATTTGCATCACGCGGTGGTGTTACACGGTGGGTACGGTGCAGTGGCGAAGACGTTGAAGTGGCCAAGAGCGAGGTGGGCGGAAGATCGTCACTTGTTGAACTTTGACATCTTTTCTAAAGAATTGTTGGATTGCATGGAGAACGAGATATTCGACCAGGACGAGGACGAGGACGATGAAGTCAGCGACGAGAGAATGAAAAACAAAAAGATTGGCGCAAGCACGCGACTTCCTAGCGCTTTGGAATTACGTAACGTTGGACGCGACGATCTCGCCAGACACATGGTCGAACACGGCGGTCCAGTCACGGTGGCCAAACGCATGCGCATGAAACCGGGCAAAGGCGCTTGGATTCGCGCTCGACGCGAAAACGACGTCAATTCGTTCAAAATATACTTGAAAATGCTCGCAGAAGACGTTCGAACGTTTGCCAACGAGCAAAGAAAAAGTCAGAAAGATGTTTTGTACATGCCAACGGACGAAGAGCTCATCAACGCCGGTCGTCACGATCTTCGGTACCGCGTGAAAGAAATCGGAAGCGCAACGGTGGCAAAATACGCAAAGTTGCAGAATCGAACGGAAAAAATGTCCCTCGCCGAAGCGAGAGCGTTTTTGCACGAAGAAAGTTTACAGGCGAAGTATTTTCGTGACGGGAAACGCGTCGAATTCGTGCATTTTGTGAAGGAAGAGACAGGGAAACGCATGCCTTGGAACATGCCGAGAGACCCGATGCGATTTTATCGCCAACGCGAAGAGTGGGTGTCGTGGGAACATTTCTTGAAGCCGGTCGCGGACGATGTAAACGAGAAGGACAACTAGTTGAAACAGAGTAGTCGCGCGTAGATAGATACAATAGTAATTATAAACTTGATGTGAAAGTTGCTTTATATAGCTGTAGCCTCTTAGATATGTATTTTATAGTGTGTAAGTCGTTTTTGATTCTAATATGGACTCTCTTCTTCTTTTTCATCTTAACCTCCTCTTTCTCTCTCACTCACTCTGTGGGTAACATCAATGCATCCAGCGCGAGAGAATCATCACCATCGTCGTCGTCGTCGTCGTCGTTTGTATCAATTTACAACTCTTGCTTCGCCCCATTTTCTCTCGACCTCTTCACCGATCTCAACTGCGCCAACTCCGGAGAAAGCGCCGCTTGCGCGTCCTCCTTCGCCTTCTTCCCGTCTTCGTATTGCTGTTGCAACCCTTTCAACAACGCCTCCAAATCCTCGTCGGCTTGCTTCAACTTCGCGTCCGAGTCTTCGATCAACTTGTCCAACTCACTGTCCGACAACGCCATCTTCGTCTCCAAAGACTTCTTTTGCTCGGCGTCGCACAAGTCCATGTGTTCCACCCCACAGGACGGACCCAAAGACTCCTTCGCAAACTTAGACAACTCCTCGTAATCTCTGCCGCCGTTGTACGCGTCGCCCATCGGGTTCGCCGTGAAATATTTCAACGTCGGGTAGCCTTGCACGCCGAATTTTTGGCACAAGTTTTGGTGCACCGTGCAATCCACGTCGCCGATCAAAACCGTGGACGAACCGTCGTACTCGTCGCCGAGTTTATCCCAGGCTGGTTTCAGCGCTTTGCAGTGGCCGCACCTGTTCGTAACGATAATAATAATATTAATAACGATATAATAACGGTAAGAAATGATACAACAAAAAGATCGACGACGAGAAAGTGGCAGCACGTATTCGCACACAGAGAAGACGAGAAAACGACTCTTCTTCTTGGAAAGACTCGATCGAATAATCCAAATCGCGACGACGCGATGCTTGAAGTGTGACTGACACCCCTATTTGGTTTGTGCCGCCGGCAAGCAAAAAAAGAAAAAAGGATCTCTAATCCAAATCCAAAATCGATCGCAGAGGAGCGAGCGCGAGAGAGAAGAAACTGCGTACCACGGGGCGTAGAATTTCACGAACGCGCCCTGTGTTCAACAATAACGACGAGCAAAGCACGTCACGTTAGTATTAGAGAGAATAAAAGGTCAGTTTTTATACATATAATTTCGATCATCATCGGGGGGAAATTTTACTCGAATGTTCGATTAAAAAAACGCGCGGCGTCTCAACATCAAATCGATTCTCTCATCTTACCTTCCCGCTTTCAAAAACCTGCGCGTCGAAATCACCCTCGGTGAGATCCACCGCGCCGGCGTTCGCGCCGGTAATGGCGAGTAAGCCGACGAAAGTGAGAGATTTTTTCATGCCAAACATTAGAGTGATGTGATTTTTGTTCTGAATTTTAGTGGCGAATTCGCGAGCGTCTTTTCCTCTCGTTTTCTGCTTTCGAGATCAAGAACAAACAAGAGGAATATTTGCAGCACGCGAATATCGAGCGAAGAGACGGTTTGATTTTTCCGAATATACGGAGGAATGTTGTTCTCCGTTTGAATTTGACATGTTCACGTTTATGAGTGCTACAGTTAGTTTGGAATAAGGTTTATTATTGGCTCGTACGTGAACAACAACTGCGCTAAGAATACTAAACTCTGCATATCCGGGAGACTGTCACGCCGTCGTTCCGCCGCCGCTCTTCTTCTTTCTCTTCTTTTTAGTCTTCTTCTTCTTCTCCGCGTCATCATCATCATCTCCTTTTGCGTCCGTATGTTTCTTCTTCTTCTTCTTCTCGTCTTCCGTCGTTTTCTTCGTTTTCTTCTTCTCCGTTTCCTTCAAACCGTCCATGCTCGCTTTTTGCACCAACGTGAACTCTCTCGCGAACTTCTCCGCTTTCTGCGAGAACACTCGGGTGCTGATTTTCCTCTTCCCGTCCGAACATCTCACTAAACAGCACTTTTTTTCGTTCTCCTCTTCCTTGGATAAAATAGGTGCGTTCCTCTTCGGTCTGTTTAAGCAGAGCGAGGATTTCATGGTCGTCCAGACCGAGCCTTTGAGTCGATTGCGTTGGTAGAGTTTCGTCATCTCCGTCAAGAATTGGTCGTTGTCCAAGAGGACCATTTTGTGTGTATAGAGTAGTCTTTTCTCTCTTTCTTTTTATTATCACGTGTGTAATAAGAACAACGACACAAACACAAACACACAACAGCAACACCAACGAAGCCCCGCGCAGCACCACAAACAAAAGCAGATAGCAGTGTCAGACACCAACAACGAACAAAAGTGATGAGTGAAGAAAAAACACAGAGCCGAACAAAGAAGAGTCCTCGCTAAACCCTAAGCGATGTAACAAACCCTAAACAGCAATTTCCCCTTCTCCCTTTCCGAAGATTGGATTTCACATTTTAAAACGGAATTGTTGTGACTACGCTCGCCTCCTTCTTTGAAAGCGCGTTTAATAAACAACGACAGCATTTGAACGGAGACGGAGTTCGCAGAAACATAGAAAGAAGACTGAGAGAGACGAGAGACTTTTAGAGCAAAGAGAGAGAGCACAAAAAATGATGGAAGAACAACAACAACAACAACAAAATCTCAAACGAGAGATTGCATCAAAATCCAAACTCTTGAAGGAACGAGAGGAAGAAATCGCACTTCTGACGGAAAACGAAACGCAGATGGAACGCGAAATGAAACGTTTAAAAACGGAAAGGAAACGAGAACTCGAAGAAAACGAAATATGGAAAAGAGAGGAACGGAAGATGAAAGCGGAGCTAGCACAAACGCACACAACGCAGCGCGAACTTCTCGACCGTTTGGAACAGAAAAACTCGGAAATTCGAGAAAAGAGTGAACTCGTGGAAACGTATTTGCGAAAGATCGAGGCGTACGCGCGAGAGAAGTCAGAGACGGAACAATCGGAGCGAGAGCTCGAGCATAAAGTGAAAACGGCGGAAAGTGCGAGACAACGCGCGGAGAAAGAGAAGAGCTTGACGGAGGAGCACAACAGCTGGTTACAATCGGAGCTGGAGAAGAAGAGCGAGGAATTGTTTCGGGCGCGACGAGAGGACGTGGAAAACGTCGCCGGATCGAGGAAGAAGATTGAAGATTTAGTTTCCGAGAAGGTGAGATTGGTGAAGACGCTGGCGACGAAGTCCGAGGCGTTAGAAACAGTCTCGGCGAAATTTGAGAAGATGTCGAACGACGTCGTGAGCTTGAAGACGGCCTCGGCGAGGGAGAGAGATTCGTACGAAGCCGAGTCGAGAGCGGCGAAAAGGGTAGCAGAGTTATTGGAATCGAAAGAGACCGAAAGGTTGGCGAAGATCGAAAAGTTGGAGAAAGTTTTAAAAGAAACGACCGAGGCGGGAGAGGAGGCGTCGAGAGCGCGGATGAGCGAGAAAGCGGTTTCGCAAAAGAAGATTGAGCAATTAAAGGTGGATCTGGACGAGTGCATGGAGAGAGAAAAACAGTTGAAGAAGGAAGTCGCGGAGTACAGAAAGACAAACGAGTGGAGATTCACTGACGACGAAATGTTGAGCGGATTATCCAAAACGGCCATCGAGCAAAAGTTAACCAAAGATGGGTTGACGCTCGTCAAAACGTACGAGTTGTTTCGCGAACAAGAAAACGCGGCGCAAGTGGAACGAGCGAAACGCCTCGACGCAGAGTCGAAATTGAACGACATCGTCGCTGAGTTGACTGCCAAAGCGCCCGAGCTAAGAGAGATGGAAAATATGCACGATTTGGCGTTGGAAGAAAACGAACGATTGGAGATTAAACTGGCCGAAGCCTTGATGGCGACGGAAAGTTTACGTCGCGAGGTGAACGAGATGCGAGAAGAACACCGCTCGAGAGAACGCGAGAGTCACGCGTTGCGTTCCCAAGCGGCAGATCTATCTCGACAACTCGCGTTGACGCTCAACGAAGTGCACGAGTTGAAAGGCTCGCCTGCTATTGCCGTGCCAGAACCAAGTCCAGCGAGTTCTCAACAATCTGTGTCGGATATAATCACCTCGAGACTGGTTGATTTCCGAGACATCGCCGAGTTACAACAAAAAAATCAAGAGATGTTATTTGTCATTCGCGAGTTGAGCGAAAAGAACGAACACGAGCAAGTCGATGCGAAAAAGGAGTACGAAGTGAAATTAGCGGAGTTGCGCGAGGAGACGGAAAAACAGTTGCTGGAATTGAAGACCAGACGGGACGAACAAGAGAGCGTGGTGAAATCCATCGCCAGGCAGAGAGATTTGTACAAGAGTTTGTACGCGAGAGCGACTGGAGAAAACGTCAACGATGCGATGGATGTTGGAATAAGTCCGTCAGGAGGAGGCCAAATGGTCCTCGCGTCGGCAGGTGCTTCTCCGAATGTGAAGAGTGGAGCTCTCGTCCTACACGGAGGCGGCAATCAAGAGGAGAATAACATGCAAATCGTCGCTCTCTCGAACGAAAACCAAAATCTACAAAATCAATTGGATGTTGTCGCCGATGAAGTTGAACGAATCAAACGCAACGCGCGAAAAGAAATCGACACTATGATGGCGAAACTCGAAGAGTTTCGCGAACGCGCCGCGAACGATCGCGCGACGGCAATCGAAGCCAAGGAGACGGTGGAACGCGAAAAGCACAACGCCGATCGCTGGATGCGCGAATGCGAAGAATCTCGAAAAGCTTTGGATGATATTTCGCGAGAGAAACAAGCGGTGGAGAAAACAATAATCGACAAAGAACATGCGTTGAGAAACGCGCAAATCGCGCTCGAAGCGGCGGAAGCGGTAAAAAAAAGCGGCGCCATGCGCGTTGCGAAGCTCGAAGCCGAAAAGGTATCCATCGAAACCAGTGAAGCGAGACTTTCCGAACAACTTGCCATTGTTGAGTCGCGCGCGGCGAGAATAGAGGCGTCCATGGATGCGTCCGTATCGGTTTCTTCGGCGAAATTGTCTGCTTTAGAACGCGAACGCGATCGTTTAGCTGAAGACGCGAAACGTATTCGGGAGGCGCACGGGCGAATGGAAGTAGAATTACACGAAGAGCGAGAGCGTTGTCGAGAACAATTGAACGTGCACTTGATGAAAGCGTCCGATGCGGCTCGAGAAGCGGCGGAGGATGCGCAAAAGCGTAGCGAGGCAGTCGCGAAAGTTTCCGAGGCGGAGACAAGAGCGAAGGTTGCAGAATCCAAAGCGGAGATGCTGGAGAAAACGTTGAAGAAAACGGAGGACCGGTTACGGCTGCTCAACGCGCAGGCGATCAATCGTGGCGGAGTAGGAGCGATAGCTGCAACTGGCGGTTCCAGCCTGACAACGACGCAGAAAATGTTATCTCAGTCCGTGGATGGGACGACACCGACGGACGACGTAGCGGTGAAGAAACGCGAAAAAGTTCTCAAGGATGCCGCCGAAAAAGCAACCGAGCTCGCGGAAAGAGCGAAAAGAGAAAAGATTGAAGCCGTCAGAGAAGCTGCCAGTCACAAGCAAATGTTCGACAAAGCCGAAGCGAGAATGAACGAGTTCAAACAAATGTACGAGGCGCTGGAGGCGACTCACAAGGAAGTCTCCAAAGCGTTGGCTGAGATGACGAAGAAGGTTTCGGAGACACAGAAACAGGAGGGTACAGACGACGCATCCAAATCCGCCGTCGCGGAAATGCAAAAACAAATCGATAGCATGAACAGTGTCGCTGTGATGAAAGAGAACGAGTTGAAGCAAGCAAAGCAAAGTTTGTCGAAACTGAACGAAGACAGTGCCAAGGCGACTGCGGAAAAGACGAAAATTTTGGGGGAATTGAAAGAGGCACAGAAAAAATTTTCAGACGCGCAAGTCGAATGCGATAAGTTGAAGAAACAACTCGCCACTTCGGCTTCGACGGCTCCCGCTATTTCACCCGCTCAGCTCGAATCCGTCAAAGCTGAACTCAAGAAGAAAACTGAAGATTTCGAGTCGACGAGGAAAGCTATCGAAAACGAGAAAGGTGTGCTCGAAGTCGCAAAACGTGTGGCGGAAGCGAAAGCGGCGGAATTTGAGAAGCAAAACGCCAGTTTGTTAGATCAGTTGAACAAAGCCCCGGGCGATGACATGGACACCGATAATGGGAACGAAGCTATGGCCTATTTGCGTCGCGAGAAAGAATCCGCAGAAGCCAAATGCGAGACGCTCGCGTCGGAAAAAGATAAATGGACGCGAGAGTGCGAGAAGGCGTGGAAAGATCTCAAAGAAGCGAACGATGCGCTTTCAAAAGTGAAATCAACCGCATCTTCCGAATCCGAACACAAGGCATTACTCGCCAAGCTCGAGAAGATGAGTCAAGTCGATGCCGAAAACGCTAGTCTCAAAGTTTCCGTGGAGCAAGTGAAGAAGGAGGCCAACGCCAAGGTGGAAAAGTTGACGAAAGAGTTGAAAGAAGCGCGAGAGAAAGCAAACTCCTCCTCTGCTTCTCAGCAATCGAAAATGGCCGAGTTAACGGCCGCCAAAGTAGAGGCGAAACGGTGGGAAGAACGCGCGTCAAAGTTGACGGACTCCTCGAATCTCGTCGAGAAGAGCGAATTTGAGAAGCTCAAGAAGGAAAGCGACGAACAAGGCGATCGCTTGATCAAATTGAAGAAGCAACTTGATTTGGCGTTGAAAAATTTGAAAGCTATGAATCCAGACAAATTGCAATTAGAAGAGTGGAAGAAGAAACGTGGCGAAGAATTGGATCGCGTGAAAAAGTTGGAAAAAGAAAAGGTTGAAGCAGAGCAGGCGGCGGAAGAGGCGGAGGACAAATTGGTCGAGCTCGAGTCTGCAAAGGAGAGTTTGGAAAAATCAAAAGTGGAGTTGGCGGCAAAAGTGAAAGCGTTAGAAGAAGAAGCGACGAAGAAACCAGCGATTGCGGCTGCGGCCACACCCCCCACAACTGTTTTTACCCCGGTCGCCGCTCCGACAAGTACTCCCTCTGCTGCTACTGCCATGGACGAAGACAAGAAAGAAGTAGCGGATCAATCCAAGAAGCGCAAAGTTTCTGATATGGCAACGACGACGACGACAACGGCGGCGACGGCGGCGACGACGACGACGACGACACCAGCACCGTCCAAGCCTGCAGCCACTGCGCCAGCGGTTATTGAAAAGAAAAGCCCGATCAAAGCTACTGCCGCTAGTGCGAAATCGATTGTCGAAGAGAAGAAATCGGCGGCTCCGGCGGCAACTCCGGTTAAGGCAGCTGCGGTGAGTGCTCCTGCGATGAAAACACCAGCAACTACTGCTCAACCGATTAAATCTGCGTTAAAGCAGCCAACTATAAGTGATCAAACGGTGAAGACGACCGCTGAGAAACCGAAGGAGACGATGGAAAAACCAAAGACGGTGACCATCGCGCCTTCTCCAATCAAGTCACAAACGGCGAAGAAAGAGGAAGAGAAGAAACCTGCTGCTACTCTTGCTGCTGCTTCTGCTGCGCCTACCACCACCATATCGTCTCCGTTTGGAAGCGCGTCGACGGCTTCGAAACTGTCACCGTTCGGTTCTTCTGCAGCGCCTTTTGCGGCGAAACCAGCTTTTGGTTCTGTCTTGAGTTCGTTTGCGACTAAACCGTCGGGAACGTCACCGACTGCGGCTTCAACGCCAACCACGGGCGGTATATTTGGTGCAAAACCATCCACTGGATTCGGCGCAGGAGCAACTTCAACGCCCGCGTTTGGAAGTGGCAGTAAATCCGCCGCGGCGCCGTTTGGAAAGCCGTCCGCACCGTTTGGCACGCCATCGACTCCCTTTGGCTCCGCTGCCGCCGCCGCCGCTGCTGCTCCTACTGGCACAGCGGCAACCGCAAAGACGCCGCTCGCGTCGACTCCTGCGGCAAAAAATACCACCACTACTCCTACTACTACTCCTACTACTAAGCCAAATGCTGCTGCAAATACCGCCACACCGCAAAACGTAACGGACGCGCAAAAACGTAAGAAAGAGTTGGAAGCTATCATGGCGAAGACGAAAGCAGAGTTGCTCGAAAAGCAGAAAGCGGCTAACGAGGCCAAGCAACGCGTGGCGATGGCGAAACGCAAGACGATGGAAGAACCATCCGCAGTGTCGACACCTTCTTCTGCCACTGGTGTCGCTGCTACTCGGGAGACAGCGCCGAAGAAGTTGAAACCAGACGCACCTCCGTTTACTCCCACGTCTACTGTGCCTAAACCGACCGAGAAAAATACTGGCGATGTAAAGTTGGAGAAGAAAGGATCGGGCGAAGTCGCGGCTTCCTTCTTAGTCGACGTTCCACCGAAGAAGAATACAGAAGAGAAAGAAGAAGGTGAAGCGGAGGAAGGAGAGCTCGAATTACCAGCTCCAGCCTCGGAGAAGAAGAAGCAGCAACAGCAGCATCAACAGCGCACTCCGGGCTCGCAAAAGAAAGGCGGTCGCGGGGGACAAGGCGGACAAGGCCGAGGCGGCGGAAGAGGCGGGGGCAATAATAAGTTTAACAATAGCGGAAAGAAAGGAGGACGAGGAAATAAATAAAGAAGTGATACAATAGTAGATGTGTGTTGGATTTATTAGGCGTTATACTTTGTGGTATTAAAAATATTTACACTTGTACAGACCACGAAGAATATTCACTCACACACTCTCTCTCTCACTCTTTACCACTCTCTTTCCCTTTCCGGTCGCCGTTTCACTGTCATACTATGATCGTCGTTAATAATATAATGATAATAACAATAATACTATTTCATCATATATTTAAAGAACGACATCTTCGTCGTCGTCCGAGCTCGTGACCAGATCTAAAGTACTTTTGGGAATCGGGTAAACGTAATTCGGCAAACACACCGAATGTCTCACGTGCACCAACTCCAACATACCACTCTCTGGACAGACGGCAAAAGACGCCACGTTACTCGAGTTCTGGTTCCCGACGCAAACAAATCCTCCGTTCGCACTAAAGTGGAAGTTTCTCGGACATTTCCCGCCGGACGGGACCGCGGCGATAAACTCCAACGACCCGTCCTCGGCGTCGATTTTAAAGCACGCGATAGAATCGTGACCTCGATTACCGACGTACAAAAACTTCCCCGACGGATGGACTCTGATCTCACTCGCGTGACTCGCCGCTTTCCACACGCCTCTATCCGTGAATGCTTTTTGTTCTCTCGAACCTTCCGGTAACGTCGAAACGCACTGGAAGACGTTCAGCGCGGCTGTTTCGTCGCTTTCTTCTTTCGTATCTTTCTCGTCGTCGAATGTTTTCTTCGGTTGTTCGTTCGCCAACGGCAGTTGTTCCATCCACTCGTCGTTAACGTTCACGTTGAATACAGAAACCGTCGAGTCCAATTCGTTCACTAAGTACGCCGTCTTTAACGTTTGATGAAACACCAAGTGTCTCGGTCCTTTCCCCGGTTGCAATTTCACGCTCGCTTTGCACACAAACTCCGGCGCCGTGACCATCGTGCTCGGCTCTCCGACTCTGTACACGAAAATCCTGTCCAAACCTAAATCAACGACAAAATGCAACATATTATGGTACGGTTCAGTCACGATGCAGTGCGAATGCGGCCATCGTTGTCTAAACTCCCAATGTTCCTCTCTCGTCGGTTTCTTGTCGTCTACGTATTTCGCGCCCGGTTGCATAAACACCGTATTCGGCGTCTCCGGTCTCCCTAAATCATCCAAATGAATCAACGCTAACTTCGCGTCCCAATAATTCACCGACATCATGTACCTGTTGCTCTTATTAAAGTTCAAATAACACGTCGACTTCCCCCCTGCGGAGCACCTCGCGATTTCTTTCAACCTCAAATCTCTCGTCAATCGCATCGTCACGACTTCGCCTTCCACGTCGATGCGTTCCGTGCTAGCGTAAATCACGTCCGGTTTCGTCGGGTGTCTCGTCACGAACGCCACGTTCGGACCGATATCATTCGTCGTCACCATTTCCAATTGTCCCGTCCTGCCGTCCAAGGAGAGCACGTGCACGCCCGCTTTTGACTTCATCTCGTTTTCCTCCTTCTTCGAAGCCCCCTTTTGTTCCTCAACACTAAAACTCGCATTTTCCTCGTCATCATCATGTCCGTGAATGTTGCTCTCGTCTTTCGGCGTGTGCGCTAATAACTCGCACCGCGTGTACCCACCGACGATGAAAACGGTATCGTCTGCGTGCGATTCGTTGATTCGTTCGAAGGAATTATTTCGCTCGCCTTTTTGGTTCGATAACGCGTTCAGTTGGCCTCCTGCACCCATGACGAGTCTTTATAATAATATCTTTTGGAATGCGGCGCTTTTACACTCCGGGGGGAGAAATTTTTTTGTATCTCTCAAACGGATGGAATCTCTCTTCCGTTTATGTTGTTTACGTCACGATCTGTTATTCAAAGCTTGCACTTTTATGCAGAAAGAGAGAGTGCGAGAGGAAAGCGTCCCCGATCTGAAGTTTCGAGAGATCTGTCTCTCTCTCTGTCTGTCTGTAAGTGTATCTATATCGCGTAAACGAGAGAGTCAAAACGTTCAAATAACGACGAGAAACTGTGGCCCCTCTGAAATCTCTTCTTGTTTCGAGAAAAGATTTTTTCTCAGAACACGGTCGCTTTTCTCCTGTGTTTCTGATGAGCCTTTGGTGCACAAAAGCATCTCTGGGAATTCACATCATGTGCACCAATATTTTTTTATCTTTCTTCAGCTCTCTTAATTCTTTAAACGCGTTGTTCTGATGAGAAGAGCAAAAAGCAGAAGAGCAGGAGAGAGACCAGCAATCGCGCGCGAGTTTGCACACTCGAATCGGAGAAGGAAAGAGTTAAAGAGAGAGAGTAAGTAGTACACGTCGGATTTCTACCTTTTTTCTTCTTTGGGTGTTGTGTAAAAGTTGACTTTTTCGCTTTTTTTCGCCCCACGGGGTGCACAAATTTTGGTCACTTGGGTCACAAATTTTGGGCATAAAAAGACGAGAAAAAGCTCTCGAGAGCACGAAAAGAGAGATTCCTCAGAGATATAAAATTTAAACTTTGTTCTTTGGGGAATAACAAAAGATACATCATCACACAAACGCTGAGAGTTGTTCTCGAGAACGAGAGAGAGAGAAGAGCGAGAAGAACTTTTCACGGGAGAGATTGGTATCATTAAAATGCCGGGAACGCACAAACAAGAACAACAACAACAACAATCAGGCTCCGACATGATTTTGGAGAATGATTTCGACGGGGGAAAGGAAAATGACGACGAGAGGAATGTAATAAAGACGACGAAGAAGAACGCGAGTAGAGGAGGACGATCGTCGAAGCGAGGAAAAGCAGTTGAAGAAGAAGAGGAAGTTTTCGAAGAAGAAGAGGAAGAAGAAGAAATGGGTATCGAGAAGGAGGATGTTTTCTTGAGCGAAGATGATGTCGAGAAAAAGGGGAACAACAACAACGGGGAAAAGTCGAAGAATAAACCGCCGAAAAATCCTCCAAAATCTTTGGACGCGTTGAAAGCGCGATTAGAAGCGACGAAGAGTAAAGTATCGTCCAAGAATAATAAGGAGAGAGAAAGTGATACTCTCGGGTTTATCGGCGAAAAGGAAACGACCGGCGTTCCTCCCCCTCCGGGGGCGCTTCTCGGGGGCAACGATACGACCATGAACTTTGGCAACGCGACGAACGCGATGGATACCATGAACATTATCATGGATACTACGAATAACGTGACGACGACAACGACGACCACCAACACCGGTGAGATGCTCGTTGATAACAATTCACCGGCGACGACGGCGGCGCTCGACGTGCCGAAAATTGAAGTGCCGGAAATCAATATCGAAGCGCTCGCGGCGAAGCATTTCGATAGCGCGTTGGAGGAAGAAATCAGTCACTCGTTAAACTGGAAATCCATAGCGCCGTCGCACGATTTCAAAAACTTGGTCAAGGAAAGAAACAACGCGATTTCGGACTTTAAGAAGATTTTACCCGAAGTGATGCGGAAGAAGGACCGATTGGTGGAAGATACGGTGAGAGCGACGAGAGGATTTCAAGAAACCGTCTCGACGCTGCAAGAACACACCGCGAGAGCCGCGGCACAAGTGCAAAGCGCCAGGAACGAGGCCAAATTGGCGGAACAGAAGTTGAAAAGCGCCAAGGCGGAGTTTGTCGCGCGAGAGGCAAAAATGCTTTCCAACTTTTCCCAAAACGAAGAGCACAAGCAACAAGAGAACGAGACGTTGAGGAACGAGTTAGTCGAACAAAGCGTTCAGCTGCAACAAAAACAAAAACTGTTGGACCAAGCGGAGAAGAAGTTGAAAAGTTTCGAGAAGAACTCGGAGAAGGACAGCGAGCAAGTGTTGAAGTTGAGGGACGAAAACATCGAGTTGGAGAAGCAGTTGGCGGCGTTGAAGGCGGAAAATAAAGAGAAGGAAAAAGCGTTCGCGAGTCAATCGAAGACGTTGGAAGGGCAGTTGAAGAAGCAAGAGGCAGACTTTGAGGCAAAGTTAGCGAGCACGGAGGCGGCAAAAGTGACTTCGGATCAGTTGGCGAGAGAAATGACCGCAGAAAAAGAAGCTTCCATGGTAAAGTTGGAAGTCGCGGAGAAAGAGATTGCGAAATTGAGCGAATCGAGCGGCGCGACCAACGCGGCGTTGACGGAGCAGAACGCCAAGTTGGAGGAGAGTTTAGAAAAAGCCGAAAAGGAACTCAAAAAGAAAGAAAAAGAACTCGATCATTCTTCCAAGCACGCTGATAAGAAGTTGGAGGGGTTGAACGCGGAGATTGCTGAGTTGCAAACTTTGAGAGAGCAAGCGGTGGAGTTGGAGGCATCTTTGAAGACGAACTGCGCAGAGTTGGAGAAGGAGAAAGCGGTGTTGGAAAAGAAAATCACGTCGTTAGAAAAGGATGGCGATAAGAAACTGTCCAAGATTGAAAAGTTGGAAGAGTCCATCGAGCGCGTGACGGGCGAGTTGAAAGATACGAAATCGGAGTTCAAAACGGCGGAAAGCGCACGCAAGGAGCTCTCCGAACAACTCGTCGCGTTACAATCGAAGCTCAACCTCGAGTCCAAGTCCACAGAACTCGAGCTCGCAAACGCGCATAAAGAAGTCAAGAGGTACGAGGACGACTTGGCGGACGCCAAGGCGCAGGCGAAATCTCTCATCGAACAGCAAGGGGAAATGATGGGTGAATTGAAGTGCGCTCGAGCGGAACTCGCGAGATTGGAAACCGAGCGCAGAGACTTCGAAAAGAACGGGTCGCAAACGTTGCAAGAGGCGCAAGAAAAGTGCAGAGCGGACTTGAAGGCGCAAGAGAAGGAGTTTCAAAAAGAGCTCAAGCAAGAGCGCAAGCAATACGACGAAAAGATGGAAGCCGAACGAGTCAAAGCCTCGGAGTCCATCGAAGCCTCGAGAGTCGAAAACGAAAAGCGCATCAACGTCGAGATAAAAAACACCGAGAAGTTATCTGCGCAAATCGAAAAGTTGGAGAAGAAGTTGTCCAAGCTCGAGGAGGCGAAGAAGGCGTTGGAGACGGATTTGATGAACGCGACGCAAGAGAGCGGCAAAAACGCTTTAGAATTGAACCAAGAGTTGGAGAACATGAAGACGGCTTTAGAGCTCGCGGAAGAATTACGAACGGATTTAGACGCGGACGTCGAACGTTTGACGAACGAGCTTCGCATCGCCAAGACCGAAGCGGAGAAGGCGAAGGAGAACATGGCGGAGCTCATCGCAGAACAAAAGCAACAGTTGACGGAACAGTTGGAGCGAGAGAAGAAGAGCTCGGAGAAAGCCATCAAACTCGAGACTCAAAAAATGAGCGAAAAGTTGGTGCAAAAGCTCGAACGTTCGGAGCAAAAGCGTCGCGACTTGGAAGCGCGAGTGACTGCGGCCGAAGCGAAGGAGAAGGAGCTCGGCGAAAAAATCGAAGTTTTGCGCAAGCAAAAAGCCGAGGCGGAACTCGGCGGCGCGGAAAAAGCCGAAGAAATCCAAGCGGCGTTAGAAAAGCTCGAAGCGGCAAAATCCGAAACGTTCGGTCACGAGCAAAGAATTGCGTCGGTCGTCGCGCAACTCGAGAACGAGCAGAAAGAAGTCGGGAAGCTCGAAAAGTCGTTGAAATCCTTGGACGCGGAGAAAGCGGCGGAGATTGAAAACTTGAAATTTGAGCTCAAGGAGTCGAAAAAGGAGTTGAAATCGCTCACGAACGAGTTAGACGCCATGAAAGAAGCGCAAGCTCTCTTAGAGGAGGAAGAGAAAGACGGAAAAGGTGGCAATTCGGCCGGTGCAGCGTTGACGAGAAAGCTCGTCGAGCAAGCGAAAGCGATGGAGAACGCGAAAATGGACGCCATGGCTGCGGATGAACTTCGAAAGCTCGCCGAAGAAAAAACGCAAAGAATTGCCGAGCTCGAGGGTGAATTGTTAGACGCCGAAGCTTTGAGGCGACAGATGTTCAACCAAATTCAAGAGTTACGCGGTAACGTGCGCGTCTTTTGCCGCGTTCGACCATCCGGCAACGACGCCGCGACGCCGTGCGTAGAGACTTTGCCGGACACGACGAGCGTCAACTTACAGGTGGGTCCGAAGAAATCCTCCGCGTTTTCTTTCGATCGCGCGTTTGGGCCAGAGTCCACGCAAGAAGAAGTCTTTGGAGAAGTTTCTGGTTTAGTTCAATCCGCTTTAGATGGCTACAAAGTGTGCTTGTTTTCTTACGGTCAAACCGGAAGCGGTAAAACGCACACCATGCTTGGTGGATCCGACGACAGTTCGAGAGGTATCATCCCGAGAGCGGTTGAAAAAGTAGTCGAGGCGTCTAAAGTGAACGAAGTGAAAGGTTGGTCGTATAAAATGAAGGCGTCGTACGTCGAGATTTACAACGAAACCATTCGCGATTTGCTCGCGCCCGGCGCCGGTCACTCCGAGGCTCACAAAATTATCCACGAGAACGGGTCCACGACTATTTCTGGGGTCAACACCGAAATTGTCGAGTCCGTGGAGCAAGCGCACGTGTTGGTGCGTAAAGCTGCGGCCGCGCGTAAAGTCGAGGCGACGCAAATGAACGCGCACTCGTCTCGTTCGCACACGATTTTCATTTTACACGTCTCGGGTGTACACGCCGCGAGCGGCTCGACGTTATCTGGCGCTTTGAACCTCGTCGATTTGGCCGGTAGTGAACGCGTGGCTAGATCTGGTGCCAGTGGTGACCGCTTGAAGGAAGCGTGCGCGATTAACAAGAGCTTATCGTCGTTAGGTGACGTTTTCGCCGCGCTCGGCAGCAAAGCGAAACACGTTCCGTACCGCAACTCGAAATTAACGTATTTGTTAGCGCCCTGTTTAGGCGGTGACGGGAAGACGTTGATGTTCGTCAACGTCAGTCCAGACGACGACTCGAGCGAAGAGACGTCGTGCTCGTTGAAGTTTGCCGCGCAAGTCAACGCCGTAGAGTTGGGTAAAGGCGGCGCGAAGAGAAACGTGACGAGCGGCATGAATGCGAAGCCGGCGCAAGAAAAGGATGCCGATAAATCCTTCTCGGACGAGGAGAAGAAAGAGAAGAAGAGCAAGAAGCGTTCGAAAGACGATAACAACGACGATAGCGGCGACGGGAAGAAGAAATCGTCGCGAAAGGCGTGATAAAAGAGAAGAGAAAAAGAGAGAGAGAAAGAGAGAGAAAGAGGAGGGAGTTCCATTTTGAGGAGGGTGTGTGTTAGAGGATGGCGTCGTAACATTTTTGTACTTAGTTTTCACAAGTTCGCATACTGTAAATAGACCACAGGGTAAATTTTATTCATTATTCACCATTACTATTACTATTACTACTATCACTACTCTTACTAGTATCAGCCTATGTATAATTCTACACGTCATCTATCTTTCTCTTTATCATCATCGTTAATGTTGTCTTCTTCCATCTTAGCGGCGTCGTCCGTTCCCTCGTTTTTAGCGTCGTCCATTTTTTGCTTCTTCGTGTTCTCATCTACATCGTCTTCTCTCTCTTTTCCTTTTCCTCCGTTTTTCTCCGTTTCCTTTTCCTCTGCCTCCTTTTTCTTCTTCTCCGCTTTCAGCGCTTGCTTCCTCTCCCACTTCTTCTTCTTCTCTTCCATCTTCGCTTGGAGCTCGTAATCGACGATAACCTCCACGGGCAAATCGTGCATGACATCCTCGTCCGCGTCCGTCCAATAGGCTGACAAATCCGTGTCCCACAACTTTAAATCCGCAAAGGTCAAACTCGACGCGTCATCAAGATACGTCACGTTCGGCTTCTTTTCCTTTCTGGTTCCATCGATATTTTCTTCCTCGTCTTTGATATCAAACTCATCCTCGCGCTCGATGTATTCTCGATTTTCCTTCAACTCTTGGAAATCCGGTTGAAACGCCGTCCACGACTCCTCGTACACTTTCGCCCACACGTACATGATCCCATTCGCACCAACGCCGATCATTAAAGGTCGTTTCGGATGATAACACGATCGGATCAATCCTTTTGCCTCGTTTGGCCCTTCTAAAACTCTCGTCAACTCCAACGTCTTCAAATTCCAACAGTGCACCTCGTGCGACGCCGTAGAGGAGGCGGCGTAAACGAATTTATTATCAAAAGCCACGCAGGCGGATTCCCACGAAGATTGACTGTGTTCGTTCTCAAACTGACGCCTGTTCTTCAAAACGGTCTCTAATAAACTAGTATCATCATTGTTGTTATCATCATTCTTCAAAACTTCTTTCTCTTTATTCCGTTTTTTGTCCTCCACGTCCCCTACCACGTCAAAGGCGACGATACATTTCGAAAACGACACCACCAACAAAGTCTTCCCATCCCTGGACAGCTCCAAGCGTTTTACCATTTTCGCATCTTTCGCCACCAACTCTATCGTTTGCACCAACTTCCACCCTCTCCTCATCTGCGCGCCTTCCCCGTCCTCTTTCAATCTCGCCACGCACAACCCGCCTCCCGTCGTCGCATAGACGCAAAAATTCCCGCTCCTTGTCAATATCGCCGGACACCCGTGCACGTCCGCTTCATCCACGGACCCCTCCGGTAACGGTACCACAGTATCCGGCCACATCGTTCCACTCCTCTTCGAAATCGCGCGAAACATCGGCGCTTTAAACCCCGCCGGCGAGAACAACAACGCCTTGAAATCTTTCGTAAACTCGATGTTATTCAAAGTGCCGATGTCCGTCATGCGAGTCTCCAGATCTCCTGTGAGAACGTCCCAGATTAATACGTGTCCGTTGGCATCCCCGGCGGCTATTTTCCGGTTATCTCGTCTCCAGCACAAACACCGGATGGGGAAAGAAACCTCTTCCTCTTCTTCCTCCTCTTCTTCTAAAGCAGGAGACTGATGCAAAAACACGTGCTCTTTTCTTCTCCTTCTTTCCTCCGAGTCGTTGTTTCGAAACTCTCTCACGACCGTCCTCGTGTCGAAGCACCACAAAACGATCGTCCCTTTGGTCGTCCCCGCGGCGAGGACGTTCCCTCGTCGGTTCCTGTTTAGTAGAATATATTCAAACATCCATCGCGTGAGCAGCGCAGAACAAAAAGCAATTCGTTTAAGAAGTTTAACAAAGAAAGAAAGAGAACGGACGAAAGGAATATATCGTACCACTGGCAACACGTCGTCCTCCCGCTCGACAACCGTTCCTCGATGTGTTCGAGCGCGTTCGGGTCGTCTGGGTTCGTGAACAGATTGTTCATATCTTCTTAAGAGTTGTTGGTGTTTTCCCTGAAAGTGAGGAATTCGTCACTTCTTCTGCGGGGGTTTATTCATCAAGACACGTAGAATACTACTACGAATAACAATGCCGAGCGCACCACTGACGAAAGCGAAACAACGCGCCGCTCGACTTTTGCAGCAACAACAACACGCGTACGAGCAAAACGTGTTCAACAGCTACCGGAGGAAAGGCATCGCATTTTCCTCGTCTTCGGCAGGAGGAGCGACTACGAATAATGTCTTGGGGTCGTCAGGAGGAGGGAAAACGCAAATGCACTTCCCACCAACCGTCCGAAAATCATCCGCCGCGAATGTCTCGGTGGATATCGAACGGAACGTGGAGTGCGTGCTCTCGAGGAAACGAGCGGAGATGATCGAATCCTCCGGCATGCACGAAAAACAGAGGAGAGTTCTGAGAGTGTATCTCTTCAACACGCACAACAACGACCAAGTAAACAACAACAACGAAGGCGAGGGCGATGCGTTGCAGGCGACAGGGAAGACGAAGAAAGTGTTGAAGTTTACGTTCGGGAAAAAGAAAGACGACGTCGGAGTCGTCGTCCCGGGTGGGGTCGCGTCATCGACGGCGGCCGTCGCGGAAAAGAAGTCAAATGAAGCGCCTCCTCCTCCTCCTCCTCGTTCGTTTAACTGCGACGGGACGGAAAAGAAGTGGACGTTTCACGTGCAAGGACGCGTGGTGAACGAGCGAGACGCGGAAGTGGACGCGAGAGAGGTGTTGTCGTCGGGAGGAGGAGGAGGAGGAGGAGGAGGAGTAGGGCTGAAGTTTTCGCACTTTATCGAACGGATGAAGATTGACGTGTACGACGAACAACAAAATGGAAAGTTGGTGAAGAGCGTCGCGTGGGAACGTAAGGAATGCGGGGTTCCGAAAGATGGGTTCACGATTACCGTTCCCGGGGCGAAAGATTCTATGAGAGTGAGATGTGAAATACACTTAAGGAACGATCCGCCAAAGTTTCAATTGAGCGGAATGTTAGCCGACGTCGTGGGGAAAGAGGAAGAGAGCGCTGGGCGAGTGGTGTACGCGTTGTGGAGTCGATGTAAAGCGTTGGAGTTAGTCTCGGAAAAAGACCAATCGATGGTTGAATTGGACGAGACGTTCCTTGAATTGTGCGAAAAGAACCCTTTGTTCAAGGAGAAAAAAGTGGGCGATGTCGTGCCGTTTAGATCCGTGTGCATTGCGTGCACGTCGCAAACGCACATGCCGAAAATCTCGGAGCCGTTAGTGTTTGAATATAAAGTCCGTCCGTACGGTCCTTCTCCAGCACATTGCGATTGTTACGACGTGAACGTCGAAACTTTACCGCCCGCGGCGGTTGGCCAGAACAGCGCGGTGACGAAGTATTCCGCTGCCACGAACGAACCGGAAGAGTTGGAGCAGAGAATATTCCAAGACTCCAATTTTATCGATTTCGCGAGAAAACGAAGAGCGTATTTGCTGAGCTTCTCGCAAGACCCGCAAGCGTTCATCGATAACTGCTTGATGGAATACTCGGAAATGTTCCAAGGCGTTCCGAGACGGCGAGAGGCGTGGTCGAAAGAGTGGACAAGTGATGCGGCGATGCGCGTGTTAGAGAAACAACGTAGTAGTTAGTTAGTCGTTCTTAGATGCTTAGTACATAGATACTACCGGTATTACACTTGCTATTATTGTCTAGTAATCGTTCGACGGTTCGACGAGCGTCACCTCGAAAACAATCTCTGCGAACTCTCTCTTCCCGAACTCTCTAAATCCTTCCGCGTGTTTCACCCTGTCTTCCCAAATCCTCACCTTCTTCGGCCCGTACGCTCGCACCATCCTCCGCAACTCCTCGCACTTATACTCCAACGTATCCCCGTTCCCTTTCTTAAAAACTAACTCGTGAAAACACAAAGTCTCAGTCGCGCCTTCCAACATTCGCAAGCACTCCGTCACTCTCCTGCTCAGCTTCTCAACTCTCCCCGTCATCATAATTCGCACGCAATCCGTCCGCGTTCGGTTCTCTACGTAACTCGCCCACGCCGGTCCGGGACCGACCTCTAAAGGCGGCTCCAAGCTCTCTTGTCTCCCCCACCACCCAACGTGCGGCCACGCTTGTCCGATTTTGTTCTCGTACATGATTTTGCCTTCGCGAGGTGTCGGCGTATTGGCCAAAGTCCCGTCGAAGTCGTACACCAACAGTTCCGCGCAAGATGAAGTAGAACAACCGCTCTTGTTGGTGTTGGTGTTGGTGTTGGTTTTCCTCCCATCATCATCATCATCATCATCAAAACGCATCTTTATCGCGCGTTCGTTTCTCGAGTATCCTCCTCCTCTTCACACACCACTATAAAAAATCAAAACCTCGCGTGCACTCGTTCGTCCTCGAACACTTTTCTCAGGTGTTCGCTTTGCACGAGTATCGTTTCCAGTTGAATTTCCGCCAATCGAACGCGTTCTTCTTGGTCTTCTTTTCCCGGAGTTGTCTTTTCCCGGTACGCTCGCTGTAACCGGTCGCGAACGAATAAAGTTCGAGATTCGGTCGGGAATAAAGCCGCGGCTCGGTAGATTTTGCGGTACAGGGAAAGCGATTGAGATCGTAACGATGATGGTGGTGACATCAAACCGCCGAACCGCGCGTGTTTTAGTGATGATGCAATGGTTTGTTTTTCCATTTTATCCACAAAAAAAAGAAGAGGAAACATGATGAGCGCTGCGGCCTCGTCTCGATCCACCGCCGGCTCGATCGATCTCGCGAGGAGGTGGAGGAGGGACGACGAGAATACTAACAACAACAACAGGAATAAAAGGAGGAATATTTCCAACCAGCGCGTGAAAGTTGGCGCCATCGGTGAAGTCATTCGGTTTCGCAATTTCGAAACGAGTTGGAACTCGAACGAGAAAACGCTCGCGTTCGAGCGAAAGGACGAACGGTTTCGAGACGTACAATTTCGCGAAAATCAGTTCCGTTTGCTGGAACCCTTGCTAGTGCCACTGTTAGGCGAGGAGGGGACCGCGGAGTTGATTTTGACGTGCCCGGAAGTGCTCGGGATGGATGCGAGACAAATGGGTTGGACTTTGGTGTTGCTCAGTGGTGATGACGAAGGGGATTCGCTCGTGGATATCGCGAAGACGACGCCGGAGAGGCTGGTGTTGAGCGAGGAAGACATCGCGAGGATGAAGAGAGAACGAAGTAAAATGTACACAGAACAGAAGAAACGGGCCGTTTTGAAAGCGAGAGAGGCTGTGGCGAAGTTTTCGCAGACGATGATGCAAAATGTGGCATCGAGTAACGACACCGCGAGGATGTCCAGGGACGGGAGAACGGAAGGCGGGAATGCAAAATATGCGGTGCAAGGGACTTTAAAAGGCACATCCACAAGAGAAGGGGATATTATCGCTCGGTTCTGGAATCTCTGGGGAGGGAGCAACCGATGCCGTCAGATTTTAACGAAAAGCGCGAGAGATTCAATATATAGAACGCCGGGAAGATTGGAGGCGAAATTGTTAGCGCTCGATCGAGTGTTTCCTTTTTTAGACGTGCCACTGTTTATGCATAAGGAGCCAAGGCTGTTTGAAGTGGATACGAACGAGTTAATTATGCGAGTAGCGAAATGTAGAGACGTGTTCAGGAGTGGTTCGGTCGCGCACGCGGTGACTCTCGCCCCAGGGATTTTGCTGGAGGATCTCGAGGAAGTGAAGGAGGCGTTATGTTCGTTTAAAAGAAATAACAACTTGCGTTCGGAACATGAAGTTTACGAGGAAAGTTGCACTTTGTTCATGGCGTTAAACGCGAAAATGAACAAAGCGAGACCAAACGATCCGGAAATTTTATACGCGGAGTCTTTGAAAGCGCACGTGATTGAAGGAAACGTGGGATGCTCGATATAAAATACAAAAAACAACTGTAGATACAATAGACTAATTTTTAGACAATATGATAATAATAGCAGCAGCCGCACGCGAAAACAATGCATAGTATTATTTCTTCCTGTCCACCGCTCTGTTCGCAATCTCTCTAAGCGCCGCTCTGCAGGTGTTCGCAAACTCGCAATCGATATCAGGCAACTCTTCCAACGCATCCAAGGCTAAATTTCGGTGTTCGTTGGCCAAATCCGAAGCCATTTCAATACCATCGCTTTCGAAGACAAGCTTCGCCGCGCGCTCGACGTCGCCAATCTCTTTGAAGCGACGTTTGATCAACGAGTGCAACTCCGGGAACTTCTCAGCGGCGAACAAAACTGGCGCGGTGGCGATACCTTCCCTCAAATCCCCTAGAGTTGGTTTCCCAAGCAAACTCGAATCTCCGATGTAATCGAGCACGTCGTCGCGGAACTGAAACGCTAAACCTAGATGTCTTCCGAATCTCTCCGCAATTTCCGAAGTTTCCGAGCTGTGACCGCCTAACAACGCCACCGCTTTAGCGCTGTTACCTATCAAAGAGGCGGTTTTATAATACGATTTCTCAATGTACCGCTCGATAGACGACGACGACGAAGAAGAAGAAGAGGAGGAAGAGGAAGAACCACTCCCACTCCTTTCATCTTCGTCCTTTGCTTGCGTCATTTGCATCACTTCTCCTTTCACTAAATGTTCCAAAACGCGACTCAACAACTCAATCACTTCTACGTTGCGCAAACTCGCCAAAGTTACCGACGCTCTCGCGAGTAAGAAATCTCCCGCTAAAATCGCCAACTTATTCCCAACCTCTAAATTCAAAGCTCGTAAACCTCTCCTCGTTGCCGACCCGTCCAAAACATCGTCGTGCAATAAACTCGCCACGTGAATTAACTCCGTAATCTCCGCTAATCTTCTCTGTCTCTGTCTGTTATCGCTCGGCACCTCGTGCGCCGGCGACAAATCTACCGTTTCTTCTTCTGCGCTATTTCTGCTACTACGAAATGATGACGAGGAGAACGCATCTCCAGAAGACACCCGCCTTCCGACATCTTCTCCTCCCCTGACAACATCACCGGAGTTAGAAACCGGACTCAACGCGCTCGCCATCAGCAACAACACCGTCGGTCGCATCCGCTTCCCTTCCGCGCCGTACTTGAAAAAATACTCCGCCGCGTTCGCCAGAGCCGGTAAATCCGTTTGTACCGCCACTCTCATTCTATCCGCGATAAATTGTAACTCTTTTTGTACCAACGAGAATGGATCCGGGACGAGAATGTTTTCGTACTTTGATTTTTGTCTCAATCCACCATTTCTACCATTGGTGTTGGATGACGCCGACGACGATGGGCTTTTTTCCAACACGTCCGCGTACGCGGAAAAGAACCTCCTCTTCGTCTTCGTCTCAGAGTCCTCGCCCCTTTCTGTCGTTTTTGTTGTTCTTGTTCTCGTCGTCGTTCTTTCGCCGCTCGAAACGCCCTCTCCCTTGCTCGCGAAAGTTCCAAAACGTTTTCTTATCTCCTTCCCGTCGTCGTCGTCATCCCATCGCGAGGATGATTTCCCGACGCCTCCTCCTCCGTGAGAAGAACAAGAAGAAGAAGAAAGAGACAAAGGTGAACAAGGAGACACTACTAAAGGTCTTCTTCCTTTCATCGTTCGTCGCATAAATACTTTTATTAAAGACATAATCTCTCTTTGTTGTTGTTGTTGTTTTTCCTTTCTAGCGTGGGGAAAGTCTGCGGTTTTGGACCGTCGTTTGCTTCATAAAGAACACGCACATTTATTCTCTCTCTCTCTCTCTCTCTCTCTCGTACTTTCTTCCGGTATTTGTCGCGCTTTGAGAGGTGGAGAGAGACTGCAGAGAGAGAGAGAGAGAGAGAGGGAGAAGGAGAAGGAGGAGTTACTGTTTACGCGCGCAAAAGCACACACACTCTTTCTCTTTCTCTTTGGTGAGAGATTTCTCTCTCGCCTCTCGGTTTTCCCTAACGGCGAGAGCGAGCGGAAACGACGAGGGGATAAAGAGAGGTGGAGAAAGAAAGGTTTCATCACGAACAAGAACAACATTAAAGAGAAGAGAAGTATGCCGACGATTTCGACGTTGCGTTGGTGTCATCATCATCATCAACGACCTTTTACAACAAATCGAACGACGATTTCAAAAGTGTCCTTCCTCCTGTGTGTCCTCTTACTTTTGGTGTATTTCTTCGCCCGAACGTTCCCGAGGGTCATCAAAGAGCAACAGCAAAAATACATCTTTCAAACCGGGACGAATAGGCTGGATTATTATCGCGATGGTTTGAATACGAATCATCGAAAGGAGGAGGTTGGGATGATCACGTACGCTAGGCGCGAAGAGAGCGAAGACGAAGCGCGGTTGGAAGAGAAGAGCTCGCACGAGTCGTCTTTATCGTTATCGAGCGGCTCGGAGAAAGCGCGGGTAGACGACGACGGCGCGAACGACGACGACGTCTCGGAATCCGCAGATACGTCTGGATTGGACTACGCGTCGTTGCCGAGAGTTTTGCTGAAAGGCGACAAGTTGCAGTGTAAATGCGGGAGTTGGAAGTGCGAGAGTTTCGATCAACCCAGGGTGAGTTTTGTGATTTCGAGAGAGATTGAGGACGTCGGGGAGTTGCTGAACGTTTTGAATAGCATCGATGCGATGGATGGAGATGAAGGGAAAGATTGCGAGGTGCTGGTGAACGGCGACGGATTAAAGTCTTCTTCTTCTTCGAAAGATAACGGAGAGGATGGAATCAACGCGTTGATTGCGATGATTCGGAAACAAGGCGGGTTTACGAACAACTTAGCCAGTTATAGGAACGAACCGTTAGAGAGGATAGTCATCGTGAAGAGCGAAAGTGGGGATAACAAGAATGACGATGGCGTCATGTTGGAGCGGTTAGTTTCTGGAGCGTTGGCGGCGGAAGTGCGATTTGTGGAGAACGCCGGGAACGTACGCGAAGAAACACCGATGGAGTTGAAAACGACCGTTTTGAAACGATTAAGAGCGGTAGATAGTAGTAGTAGTAGCAGCAGCGGTAGCAGTAGTAGTAGCACGCCGACGAGCAAAGCCGACGTCCACCCGCGCGTCTCGTTCGCGGTGCAGTACTTCAAGAGGCCAAATTTGGTACAGAAAATAGCCACGCAATTGGCCGGGTATGCGATTAAATATAATTTCGCGGTTGAAGTTTTAATCAACGACGATTCGGCCACGGAAATCCAGGAGTGGCACGGAGCTTTGAAGCAAATTCCACACGCGATTGTTTGCGCTGGAAACGTCCACGAGATTCGCGGGTACAATCGATTGGCACTCATGTCTCGAGCGCAAATCGTCGCCGTGATTCAAGACGACGATTTACCTCCGACGGAGCCGAACTGGTTAATCCAAGCCGAGGATAACTTTTACGAGCACAAAAAGTTGGCGTTGATTGCCGGTTTAGTCGGCCAGATTCAAGGCGGGCCAGATACTGGACGGTGGGGAAAGCAAAGAGGGCGACACGTGAAACAAATCCCGTATTACGATTCCAAAGGCAGACCGTTTATGTTTGTCTCGTGGGCAAACATCGGTCCGTTTGTTTTAAAACGAGACGCATTCTTATCCTCCGGGATGTTTCACGACAGTTACTCCTGCCGAGGCGACCCTGGCATCGGTTTCGATTACGAATACGGTATTCGCTTGTGGAGAAACAACAGAGAAGTCGCTCTGCAAATCATGCAGTTTCGATACCACGTCGGCGCGAGTAGGTCGAGCGGAACGAGAAGCTCAACGAACATGAAAACGAGAAGAGATAACATCGAGTCTCGAAACACAAAGTTGATTCACCACGTGCACAAAGGCTTTTATGTGAACCACGCTCCGGAAGGCGCGAATAAGAGTCCCAAGGCGAAAGCGATGTCGGTGAAGCAAACGTGTAAAGCGGCGACGTTGCCGACGCTGGCGAATAAACGATTAGCGAAGAATAGAAAAGATAGTAAGAGCGGATTCTTTAGTGGCTAAATATAACGCCTTGTTGTATTTTACAAATGTACGCGTATTCCATTGAAGCGTAGCACTACTTTTCCAGTTTGATCAGCTTTGGGCCCTTCCTTTCCGCGTCCAGATAGTCCCCGCGAACGAGAAGAAACTTTAAAAACGTCGTTTGCGAATCGCCGCGAAATCCGTTCCCGACGAGAACGCCCGGTCCGAGCGGCCGCACGTAATCGGTCAAAATGTCGAACGGGAAGAAATTTGCCACTACGGGCGGCCACTTCATCGGTAGAGACGTTTTTCGCTCCCTCGTATCCATCTTACCGGTCAAATCAGACACCTCTCCAGGCGCTCGAAACTTTAAATACTCCGCAGAGTAATGCAACGCCAACGGGTCGACGTACTCCATCGTGTTTTCAATTTTCATTCGATCGGAGGAAATGTTCGCGTCGGAGGTTGAAAAATAGAGCGGTAATTTGTCTCGTAAGACGTGCTTGCCTAAACCTCTCAACGGAACGCGTCCTCGAAAAGTGACCGGTTGATACGGGTCGTCCTTCGCGAACCGCGCGTCGCGAGGCGCTTTATAAAAAACTTTTTGAAATCGATTCAACCATTTGCTCGGAACGTTCGCCGCTCTGCCTTCGTATACGACGGCGTTGTATTTTTTATCGTTTTCATCATCCTCTAAATTATACTCGTCCTCATCCACGCTCTCCTCCTCCTCCTCGTCTCTTCCATCGTCCTCGTCGTCTTCATCCACAAACCCGTACTCCTCCAACGCCTCCTCGATGTCGCCTCTCGCCGTCATCCTCCTCCCCGCCACCGCGTCTCGTTCAATCGCGCTTAACTTGTACCCTTCCCCGCTAATCAACCACGCGTTTTCAATCCCTCTCGACGTCATCGACCACAATAACCTTCCTCGATTATATTCCGACATCTCTCGTATCTGCGTGTACACGTACATCCCGATGTTCGTACTCTTCGGTAAAAACAACGCGAATTCGAGGTGATACTTTTCCAAAATCATCAACGTTCGTTGAAACCGCATCTCCTCTTCGTCCGAGGCGACGTCGTAGTCTTTGAACACCTCAAAGCCTGGATTTTCAAACTCAGATTCTAACACGTCCGACAGTTCTCCCTCGTCGACCAAATTAAAGGTTTTTGTTGCCCAATCGTCGTTGTTGTCTTTATCCTCGTCGTTCGTCAAAGACGCTCCAACGAACACACCGACACGATTCCTCCCCTTCTTCTTTGCTCCTCGGGATAGAACACGGGAAGCAGAAAGAGAAGCAGTATTCAAACGCTTCTTAAAAGGCGAACAAAAACAAGGACGACACCAAAACCGAAAAGAAGGAATCGTCGTCGTCGCCGTGGTCGTCATGGTTCTCGTCGTTCGCACATTCAGAATGACGACAGAAACTCAAGATACAGAGAGAAAATCGCTCGAAAATGTTTAGGGTCGCATATGAAAATAGGGTTTAGAGAGGAGCAATTTTGGATAAAATCTCTCACACTTCTCATAACTCTTTTGTACACACACGGACACACTTTAACACACACACATAGACAGAAAGAGAGAGAAAAATGAGCACGAGCGTTTCGAGCTTTCTGTTGTCCTCTTCTTCTTCTTCTTCTTCTGTTTTGAGAGGAGGAAATCATGGAGGAAGTCATGGCGGTAGAAAGATGAATGATTTAATGAGCAGAAGGAAGACGTCATTCCCCGGACGATTTGGACGAAAAGTTTCTTTTAAAACGGAAGCGATGTTCGACAAGTTCACCTTGAAAAACCCGTTCCAAACGGACCCAGCTTCGAAGACGAAAGAGCGATACCAACCGATCGTTCAAAAAGTGAACCAATTGGAACAATCGATTTCGGGGATGACGGATGAGGAATTAAGAGGCCAAACGGAGAAGTTTCGCCAGAGACTAGCGAACGGGAACGAGAGTTTGGACCAGCTCTTACCGGAAGCGTTCGCGACGGTCAGGGAAGCGTCGAAGAGAGTTTTAGGTTTGAGACCGTTCGACGTGCAAGTGATTGGCGGGGTGATTTTGCACGAAGGGCAAATCGCGGAGATGCGAACGGGGGAAGGGAAGACGCTCGTGTCGGCGTTGCCGGCGTACTTGAACGCGTTGAGCGGGAAAGGCGTGCACGTGGTCACCGTGAACGACTATTTGGCGAAGAGAGATATGGAGTGGATTGGCCAGATTCACAAGTTTTTAGGTCTTTCCGTCGGGTTGATTCAAGCGAACATGAGCGAGCAAGAGAGGAGGAGTGGATATTCGAAGGACGTGACGTACGTGACGAACTCGGAGCTCGGGTTTGATTACTTGAGAGATAACTTGGCGCAAGTTCCAGCAGATTTGGTGTTGAGAGAATTTAACTTTTGCATCATCGACGAAGTGGATTCCATTTTGATCGACGAGGCGAGAACGCCGCTGATTATTTCCGGGGTGGCGGATAAGCCGTCGGAGAGGTACGTCCAAGCGGCGAAAATCGCGGACGCGTTTCAAAAGAGCGTGCATTACACCGTGGACGAGAAGCAAAAAAGCGTACAATTGACCGAGGAAGGTTACGAAGCCGCGGAAGATTTGTTGGACGTGGACGATTTGTACGATCCGAGAACGCAGTGGGCGTTGTACATCATCAACGCGATTAAAGCGAAAGAGTTGCAATTGAAGGACGTGAACTACATCGTACGAGGGCAAGAAATTATTATCGTCGATGAATTCACCGGGAGAACGATGCAAGGCAGACGATGGTCGGACGGTTTGCATCAAGCCGTTGAAGCCAAGGAAGGCGTGACGATTCAAAATGAAACCGTCACGATTGCCTCGGTGACGTACCAGGCGTTTTTCCGAACCTTTCCGAAACTCGGCGGCATGACCGGTACCGCGGAAACAGAATTGACAGAATTCGATAAAATTTACGATTTGTCCGTTCAAGTCGTGCCAACGAACAGGTCGGTCTCGAGAGAAGACGCGACGGATGTCGTATTTCGATCGGAAAGTGGGAAATGGAACGCCGTGAGAAGAGAGATCGCGAGAATGCACAAGAAAGGACGACCGGTGCTTGTCGGCACGACGTCCGTGGAACGTTCCGAAGCGATTGCTCGTTTGTTGGATGAAGACGGCATCGCGTACGAACTGCTAAACGCGAAACCAGAAAATGTCGAACGTGAATCTGAAATTGTCGCGCAATCCGGTCGTAAAGGCGCGGTGACCATCGCGACGAACATGGCGGGTCGCGGTACGGATATTTTGCTCGGCGGTAACGCCGAGTTCATGGCGAGATTACGCGTCCGCGAAGCTTTGTTGCCGAAAATCGTAAAACCGGAAGACGTCGACCTCGCGTTTGAAAAGAAGGGCAATTTAGGTAAAGCCAAGGAGAACAAATGGAAAGTGAAAGACGGGTTATATCCGTGCGATATTTCCAGCGAAGCTTCGGCGGCTCTGGCGAACGCGGTTGAGAAAGCCATCGCGAATTGGGGCGAACGCTCCTTGGAAATCTTGGAAGCCGAAGACCGATTATCCTTCGCGTGCGAAAAAGGTCCGACGGACGACGAGGCGTTCTTGGCCATTCGCGACGCGTTTACGAAAATCGAAGGTGAATTTGAAACGTTTACGAAAAAAGAGAAAGAGGAAGTGTTGCAGCTCGGCGGTTTACACGTCGTAGGTACCGAACGTCACGAATCCCGACGCGTCGATAACCAGTTGCGCGGTCGTTCCGGTCGTCAAGGCGATCCAGGCTCCACGAGGTACTTTCTATCGCTCGAGGATAATTTGTTCCGCATCTTTGGCGGCGATAAGATTCAAAACATGATGTCCATGTTCCGCGTGGAAGACATGCCGATCGAGTCTGGCATGCTCACCGCCTCCCTCGATTCTGCCCAAACCAAAGTCGAGACGTACTTTTACGACATCCGTAAACAACTCTTCGATTACGATCAAGTGTTGAACTCGCAAAGAGAAAAAGTATATTTTGAGAGAAGAAAAGCATTGAAATCGAGCGACGACAAGTTGAAAGAAGTCATGCTCGAATACAGCGAAAAAACTATCGACGATATCGTCAAAGCGAACATCGACACGTCCGTTCCAGTCGCCGAGTGGCCGTTGGACGGTTTGGCCAGCAAATGCGCGCAATATTGCAAACTCATGAACGATTTGACCGAGGACGTTTTGCGTGCAGAGGCGAGCAAAGGCGGCGTCGAAGGCTTGCGGAACTATTTGGTGAAGAGAGGCAAGGACGCCTACTTGCAAAAGAGAGGCGAAATTGAAGCGTTACAACCTGGGTTGATGACAGAGGCGGAAAGATACTTCGTTTTGAGCCAAACCGATAACTTGTGGAAAGAACACTTGCAAGCCATCAAGTTTGTGCAACAAGCGGTCGGCTTAAGAGGCTACGCACAGAAAGATCCGCTCATCGAATATAAGTTGGAAGGTTACAACTTGTTCGTCGAGATGATGGCGCAAATCCGAAGAAACGTGATTTACTCCGTGTACCAATTTGAACCGAAGAGAAAAGTTGAAGAAGGTCCGGAACAACAACAACAGGGACAAGGTGGCGACGACGGATCTATCGGCTCGAGGAAGAAGAAAGATAAGGAGGAACAAGTTCCGCTCATCACCGGCTAAAGATCAAATCAAACATTTTGTCATAATAAAAATATTGAATCATTGCTACTACTACAACTACTACTACAACTACTACTACAACTACTTCTACCACAACTAATCGCTCTTTCGAATGGCAGCGACGTCCCCCAAAGTGCTCGCCGCGACGAGATCCTTTAACACTCTGCTCGACAACGTCGCGATGTCTCTCGCTTTCTCCAACTCCGGGTCAATTTTAGCGTCCGATAGAGAGGAAGCGTTCACCGATTCTGTGTTCTTATCCTCTTCGTCGTCGTCGCTATCGTTTTGTTTCCTTTCGTTTTGACCTCTGCGTTCGGCGACTCTTCGTTTCGCGTCTTCGACGAGGCATTTTTCAACCTCTTTCGTGGACGCTAAAATCTCCGCCAACGTTTGGTGAAACGCGCCCTTTCTCTGCCACAACGCGTTGTTTTTAGTATTCGCCGAAGCGAAGCACGCCGAAACTAGCAAAATCGTATTCAACATTTCAATTGAGTTTGCGTGCGTTGATGAGATATGCTTCATTCGTTTTACCGCTTCTTCTTCGTCGGCGTCGACGGCGAGCGACCAAACGACGCCGTGCGAACTGTTTACAAAGGTATCCAACTTGGACGCCGAGACGCACATCGGCGCTTTCGAAAAGTATTCTCTAGTAGCTTTCGAAGACGCGATGCCTAAACTGATGCATCGTCGCGCTGCGGCTGATCCAGGTGCGAAGTAAGAGGACGCATTGTCTTCTTCTTCTTCTATTTTGAGGACGCCTTTTGCAGAAAAATACGCCGCCAGGGAAGCGATGCACCCAGAATTTAAAATCATGCCGTCGGCGGCGTTCGCGTCGCTCGTTGTGAACACGTACGATAACAACAGCGCACACGCGTTCAACGCGGTGTCTTCTTCGTCGACATTTGCCATGCTGTCGTTGCCTTTTTTATCCTTCTCCGTACCGGCAAAACTCCAGAATCGAGCGGCAATAACCAAAAGCGAATCCGCGACGAGCGGCGCGAACGCTCTTCTCGCGTTCGATAAATTACTCGAAGAAGATGCGCTATTCTCAAGTTGTCCGAAAACTGAAAAGTTCACTCCGAGCGCGTTTTTCTCCGCAAATCGAACCGCCAAGTGCGCTAAAAGTGCCAACGAGTCTAACTCATCCTCTTTCGCGCCGTCGTCGCCGTTCATTTTCTTCTCCAAAGCGGATCGTTTCGCGTATTCGCCGAATCGCAACGATTTCAAAATTCGTTTCAAACACTCGTTCGCGACGATATCGTTCGGACTCACGAGAAATCTCGAGCGCAGACAGTTCATCGCAGCTGAACGCATCGCGCGATAAAACAAATTCTCATCTCCTCCGCTATTCTTTCTATCACTACTTTGTATTTTCTCGGAGATGTTCTCGAACAGTTTTGTGAGCGTTTCAGTTGTTTTTCTAGAGACGTACGGCGCGGAGCCGTCGAAAACTCTCGAGTAGTCGTCCGCGCCAATTAACGCCGGCGTCAACTTCCGTAAAAGAAACTGCACTTTTTCAATCCTCGTGAACGTCCTGAGATGCCTTCGTTGCGTCTCCATCTCTCCGTTGCTCGTGGTATTCAACCCGTTCATTTCCAGAGGGAGCCAATTCGCCGAGTCGTCGTCGTCGTCCGTCGAGTCGTCATCCTTTGCCGCGACGCCTCCATTAGACTCACTCGAGTTCTTTTCTATAGCCGTCGTCGCTTTCTCGACGCCACTCTCCTCTGCAAACGCCACGACATCCTCCAACCCGGGTTCATCCATCTCCGCTTCTTCCTCCTCGCTGAAATCCACCTCCACTAAAATCGCCTCCGCTTCCCTCGCCGCCATCTCGTCGTCTCCCATCATTCGCAAAGGAAACTCCGCAAACACTTGAATCGCTAACTTTCTGTGCGCGTCTTTACTCCCAACCCCATCAATGCTGCTGTTAGTATTGCTGTTCGCATCATCTGCTTTCGTCGCCCCGAGCGCGATATTCTCCAGCACTTTCGAGTCAAATACCAAACCTCTTCTTCCATCTTTATCGAGCGTTTCGCTCAACCGTTCCAGTTCTTTCCTCGTCAGTTGCGGGTAATCGAATCGCATTTTTTCCGCGCACTTCTTTGCCGTTCGTACCTTTGATGAATCGTCGTCGTCATCCTCCTCCTCGTCGTTTCTTTCATTGGACATCTCCATCGCCTTTATGAGATTCGACACGAACTCCGCTCGACTCATCACGTTTCTATCTTCTTCTTTAACTTCCTCTCCTCCTTTTCCTCCTTTAGAGAAGGACGACGCCGTCATATTGTCGTTTTGGTAAAGGTTTTGGTGGTACACACAGAGAGAGAAAGAGAGAGAGAGAGAGAGAGAGAGAGAGAGAGAGAGAGAGAGAGAGAGAGACGTGTCGTTAATAAACCCGCGCAGAAGTGTGACGGAATCCCTCACTTTTATCCTGAGAAAACACTTAACACAAACACTTTATAAAGAATGGCGAACAACGAGACGTTGTACCAGTCGATCGAAACCGAAGTCAGAGACATTTCGCTTCTCGCGAAAGGAACTTCTTCCGCGCTTGGCGGCTTTTTCGGAGGCGCGACGAGTGTGAACGCGCAACCGGAAATACGCGAGTGCGGGGAAACCGTGTTTTCTCAAATCCGCGCGGTGGCGAGACACACGAGCGAACGGGAATGGTTCGAGGAGAATGAGGTACTGATATGAGCACAACACTAGTAACGATGATGATGGGGCTTTCCTCTTTCGATTCCATCTCTCTCGATCTCTTCTTTTTATTAGTATTACGCTTTCGCCGCGAAACGCGCTCCGATGTGATTGGATTAATGGATTCGAAAGAGAAGGAGAAGCTCTTTGTGCTGCTTGGGCGAACGAGAGACGCTCTCGGGAGGACGCTCTGAAAAACAAAACTGACCTTATATAATATATCTTATTGATCTCTTGTAACAACACCTTTATATACAGGACGCGTTACATTTGTTCCTCTTGGCGATTACGAACGAAGAGTCCTCGGAGATGTGCGCTTATGGTTTATCCGGCGTAACGAAACTGGCAAGAGCGGAGTGCGTGCATAAGAATCGATTGGCGGAGTGCTTGCAAAAAGCGTCGCAAGTGCCGGAGACGTTTTTGGTGGAACATACCAATACCACCGCGTTTACGTGGGTGGAGCAGTTGGAGTGCTTGGCGGTGGTGATGGAGAGCGGGAAGAACGTGTTGAGAGTGAGCGAGGCGAGCGTTTCGATCGCGCTGGGCGCGTGCGCGAGGGGGATGTATTTGGCGAAGAAGAGCGCGACGGCGAAAGAGAGCGGAATGGTGGTCAGTCAGGCGATTGCGAGCGCGAGGAGAATATTAGAGGTTGTTTTCGTCGAGGCGAAAGAGAAGGAGAATCAAGAAGCCGTGCGGGTCGCCGAGAAAGCGTTTGAGGATTTAGTGACCATGAGTCGAAGCGAAGAGGATGGTTGTTTATCGGGTGCCATCGATTGCGAGTATAAACGCGTGCAAGAGTCCACGGTGGCGACTATTGCGAGCTTAGAGTTGTGCAACGCGTTGGTAGAGTCTCATTTCGATCTCTTCCAAAAGAACCAAACGTTGATGAAAACGTTGAAAGAACGCTTCTGCCCAATCGTCGAGGCGACGTTGGAAAAGAAATTTTTCTGCGCGGCGGAGACGACAGATTTCGCTCAAAGACGCGTCGTTTTGCGAACTTTAGAGATTATTGTGAAAATAGGTCGAGGCGACGGATTCGAGGAGTTCATAAAGACATCTTTAGCTCGATTAATGTCTTCTTTAGAAAGCGAAATGCCGGCTTGGTTGCGAGCGTCCTCGTTGGAAGTCTTGAGATTTTTCTGCTCCGATGACGATATCTGCTCGTTCTTACACGACGCGTATTGCGACCCGACAAAAATGGACGACGCAAACGCCGAGACTCCGTTAGCGAGCATTTGCTTGATTCAAGCGAGAACAGTACAATCTGGTTTATCCGCGAGTAATTCGGAGCCGACGACGAGTTCTTCGTCGAAACCCCATGGCGCGGTGTACGACGCCGTTCAGAAAGAATTCGAGAAGAAGATGCAAAAGTTATCCATCTCGACCAAAAAGAAGACGAAAAAGGACGCAGAAGATAATCTTGATGACGGAGGAGAAGATCACGACGAAATCACAGACCTCGAAAACACGGAAGCTTACATTACCAGAGCAGTAACGATCGCCATCGAAGGTTTGTTAAACGCCGCGCAAACGATCGAACGCGTCATGTACTCGAACGAATCGCCGAAACAGTTTCAAACCGCCAAGAAAATGCTAGACGCGGTTTGGGAAACCTTAGCCTCTACGTTTTCTTTAACTCTCGACTTAGCCGAAAACGACGACACGTGCTTATACATATTCGAAGCGTATCAAAACGCCGGCCGAGCGTCGGTGAAATGCAAACACAAACTCGCGAGAGAGGCGTTTTTAGGCACGTTGTGTCACTTTGCTTTGCAAATGCCCAAAAAGCAATTCGATGATAACGGAAATATCGTTCCAAAGCTGTCCGTAAAGAATGCGTTGAGTTTGAGAGCTATATTCAACATCGTAGACGCGTCTAACGGGCACTTGGAAGACTCTTGGTTTATGGTATTAGAAACCATCGCGTCTCTCGAACGCACGTTAGGGGTTGCCGAGAAGACTATGAAATCGAGAGTGCGAGAGTACGTCCCAGATGGATTGAAACCATCTAACTGGACAAACACTGAATACGAATACAAAGAAGAATTCTACGTCTTTTCGGAAGCCGCGCAAGATATGTTCAACGCCATGAATGCGTACGACGACGACGATTTGATGCACGTGGTGGATGCCTTGATCAAGGCAAACATTCGGGAATTGCGAGAGGCTCGGGCCTTGGCGGAGAAACAAGCTTTATCTTCTGCGAAGAAGAAAGCTTTAGCAGAACAGAATAACACGAGAAGTAACGGAGTAAAGAAACCAATGACATCCGTTCGCTTGCGCAGCTTGGAGCGCTTACGCGCGGTGATGGAAGTCAACGCGTCGAGAAGGTTTGCCTTGTTTTGGGACGCGTGCGCGAAACATTTTCTTAAAACCATATTGGAGGAAACAGGGAATTCTCGCGAGCAAGCGCACGAAATTTACGAAAAAATTGCCGTCAACATTCTCGAAACCGATTTAGATCTCGACGAGAAGAATGTGGCATATGCCAAATCGGTCGGATTTGAAACCGTCGAGTGTTGTGTGGCGACGTTCGTTAGGACGATGTACGACGAAGCCGTGGATTATCGAGGGAAGCAATTGTCATTGTCGCTCGCAAACGCGCTCGCGAGTAAGCGCGCGAACAGACTGAAATCTTCCTGGCCTATCATTTTAAGCACGCTCGCGAAATTAGCCGAGAACGAAGGTGACGGCGATTTAACGATTGAATCCTTCGTAACGGTGAAAGTGATCGAAAAAGAGTGCTTGCTGCACATCGACAGAGCATATTACGGAGAGGTGTCGGAATGTTTCTCGAGCTACGCGCACCAAAGGAACGAAATCAACGTCGCACTGTCCGCGGTGCAGTCTTTGTCGACCGTCGCTGATTATTTCAGTGATGTCTGCCACCGCCCAGAAGGTGCGACAGATGTGCCGTCGTGGGCGTCTAAAAAAATGACCCCCACGAGAAATGGCGTCAAATTGAACTTAGTCACAAAAAATGGTCTCGCGGACTTTTCAATCTCGCCCGTGATTTCCCATTTATGTGAACGATTCGACGATAGTCGAGTAGAAGTGAGAGATTTAGGTGTGCAAACCTTCGCGACGTTGTTCGTTTCAAGAGCTTCGTTGTTGAGTAAGAACGAATTGAAAGAGTGCGCGCAAAAGGTTGTGTTCCCGACCCTTGACAAATGCCGGAAGATTGCAAAAGCGGCGTCTATAGAGGACCCGGACGGACTGAAAATCGAATGGGATTTCTCTTTAGTGAACATGCACGCCTCTTTGTACGGAAACGTGTTGCGAAACACGTTACCGCTGCTCGTTACCGTGGAAAACTTTGACAAAAACTTTGACGAGATGTGTTCGTTCTTTGTCGATTCGATCCTGTCCGATTGCGAAGAACTCGGAAGTGCGGCTTTGGATAACTTTTTGTCAGTTTTGTTAGAGCAAGACGAATCGACTACGAAAGGTATGCCGAGACCGTTGTGGAAGAAAGCGATGAAAGCGCTACACGTGGCGACGGAGAAAGCCACGTTGCCACCATCGGTATCTCCGCAAAACACGCGCGTCGGAATCGCCACTTTCTTCGGGTCTTTGTACGATGGTAAGTCGGATTCGTTCGACGACGCCGATTGTCGAAGCGCTATTCTTGCGTTGCAACAGTTGATTAATTCTCCGTGCGTTGCCGAGGACGCGCAGCCTGTCGACGGTGCTCAATGGGACGCGCAGAAACGCGCGCTCAAATCCATGCGGTACATGTGCGCCAAATCGAAAGAAGGTAAAACTCGAACGTTAGTGTGCGTGGAAACGTTCAACGCTTTATTGAAAGCTTCCATTGGCTATGGTGAGCGCCAGTCGACGCAAACACCCGCGGATTTGGCATTTGCCAAAGCTGGAATGGAAGCTTTCTATGAAATGTACGATACGGTTGCGAACGACGAAACGAGAGCGGAGACGTACGGCTTCGCGATGACAGCGATCGCAAAGCTCGCGCGACGGTGGAACGCGACGCTAACGCAAAGGGCCAACGTAGAAGACGAAGAATACGATGATGTGGAATATATCGAGCAATTGAAAAACTGGAACGCGGTGTTGATGCAAAAAACTGCGTTGCAAGCGCTCGTGGTGGTTTCGAGAAGAGGCGTCGCGTCGCTGAATTCACCGGCGGTTTCCTCGAACAACGGCATATCTGCGAAAGCGGCGGCAAATTCAGATTGGTCGGCAACCGCGGATGCGTTTGAGACTGTTTTGGGACAAAATGTTGAAATTATGAGCTCAAACGACGACAACGACGACGACAAAGAAGCGATGTTGGATGAAGAAGACGATGGAGAAGAAGGACAACAGAACGAGGACGACGAGAGTGTCTCTCGCAGGGCTAAAAAAGCGAAAACGTTCTCGGACCTCACGATTGCGTCTGCCATGTCGCTCGGTGAAGTTGTTCTCAGATACTCTGTCACTGCTGAAGACGAATGCGTTCTTCGCTTCTTGCGTTCGTTGGCGCGCGGATGCGCGGCGCCTCGCATCGACGTCGCTTTAGAAAGTTATGCGCAATTGTGCGATGTAACGCGTTTCGCTTCATACAAAGATGAGAAAAAGAGGAGCGAAGCTGCGTTTACGCATCGCGCTCGAGTGGCGAACTTGGCCTTTCCGAGACTTGTCGCGTGCACGAAAAACTTCCTCGACGAACACGCCAACGCGCCTTTGGATACGTGGACGTACGATACCACTCGCGACGCTTTGGAAATGTGCTCGACGTTAGCCGTGTCTAAAGATGTCGCTCGTTTGCAAAATGAAGTGTTGAACGGCATGCTCGAAAAGGCGAGAGAGAGTAAGAGCGGCGGCGAGGGTAAAGACGAAGAGCTCGTCTTGGGTGTTTTCGCCTACGAGGCTTTGTCCAAAGCGGCGGCGGCTTCCGCGGTGGAGGATATTAAAAAACTAGCTATGTTTGCGTTACTTGGCGCTGGGAAATACTTGGGTATTTTATCATGAATCTCTCTAATATAATAGTCTACAACAGGAAAAAAAAACTTTCAAAATCAACTTTTACACGCACAACAATTATTCTCTCTTGTTCAAAAGCGACTTGGCGTTTGCTTCCGCGTCGGTTAAATCGGTCGATTGATACTTCGCCAACAACTCTCGCTTTTTCTTGGCGATCACCAGCGCTTCTATGTCTGAATCCTCCGGAAGAGGCACGTACGCCTTCGGCGGCTCTTCTACGTCTACGTTTTTACCATTATTACTCGTTGTTGTCGTCGTCGTCGCTCGAGCTTCTCTTCTACCACTACCATCAACCAAAGCCGCTCCAGTCTCTTTATCCACCTCTACTCCCATATCCGCCGCTTTCAACAGCTGCATCGCCTTCCAATTCTCCACCGCTTCTCTCTTCAACGCAATCTCCGCCTCTCTCTCCTTCTTCAAAAAATCCCCGTCCTCCTCGTCGTCGTTAAACCCGAAATACTTCGCGTCCGCTCTCCTCAACATCTCCGTCTTCGTCCGTTTCTTTCTCCTCGCTTTCCCTTCCTCGTCTTCCTCTTCTTTCTTTTCAAACAACTCCTTCACCCCGGGTAAATTTTTCGCCGCGCCGAAATACTTGTAGTGCCTCGCCGCGCCTTCCAACTTCTCGTATCCTTTCGGCTTCACAGTCACTCCGCCTTCCTCGATCCCGCCACCTCTAACGATATAATTCGGCCCGCCTAACTCTTTAATCCGCATTTCCCATTGCCATTTCTCTTTTAGAAGTTTATTAATCTCGTCGTTTAAATCCCGCAAGCGGTGTTCGCCTAAGCCTTCGTTTTGGATTTCCATCACTTTCCTCCCAACCTCGCGTAAAATTTGCGAGCGGAATTTATCCGCCTGAGAGACGTCGTCGCATTTTGCCGTGTGGTTCGGTCTTCTCCCGGATCTGTCGACGCCGGAGAGGAGCTCTTGCTTTCCGGAGACCCATTTGTTGAACATGCCCTGTTGTTAATGTTTATGTTTATGTTGTTGAAAGAGAGAGAGAGAGAATTATACGAACGCGTCAGAGAGATGAGGACGACGTAAACGACGATTCAAACACAGACGAGAGAGGAGTGAACGCTCCAAAAACGCGAAGAACAAAGAGCAACAACGATAGTAAAACGACGCACGTTCGCTTTTTCCTGGTTTCTCGCCATGGTGATCGACTGTTAGATCTGTTTCGCATGTGAATTTGTGGCGGCTTTTAGGGAGAAAAACTTCACTTTTTGCACGATTTTGACGCGGAATAGGAAACAATAACAACGACAATAACAATCAATGGTGCTCTTGAGAATCCGCACTCGGGATGGCACCGAACGTCTCGAGTGCGCAGACGGTGCAGGAGGAGGAGAAAAGGGTATTAAAACAATCTCGGACGTCCAAGATTTAATCTCGAAGCAACCGTGGGGCGTTCCCGTGGAGAACCAATCGTTGAGTTTAGACCCAAGTTTATTGCTCCGCACTTCCTCAGAAAACGAAGCTGAAACGAAAACGAGGACGAAGAAAGAAGTGTTATTACTAAGTCCTCGAAAAACGTTGAAATCGTTACAGTTGAAGCACGGGGATATCGTATACATGACGTATCCAGATTCGATCGAAAGAGAGGTGACGAAAATGCGAGTCAACGTGGAGACGAAACCGTTCGGGGCGAAACGGACGATCGAGGAGATGATTTCGAAACAAGTTCGAATTGGGAGACAAGAGAGAGGGAACGTGGCGTCCGTGTCTTTTTGCGGGCACGCGGCGAACATGTTTCAGAGTTACGTGAATAATACGCTCGGATTTAAACAAAGTCGGTTCGGGTGGTTGTACGGGACGAAGACGAAGAGGAAGAAGGAGAAGACGGAGGAGGAGAAAGAGAAGAGTAAAGATGCGAGCAGCAAGAAGAAGGAAAAAGATGAAGAAGAAGGAAAAGAAGACGAGATGATCACGGAGTTATTTGCGGACGTGATTTACGAGCCGAATCAAAACGGGAACGCGTACGTGGCGCACGTGGACGAGGAGGACGAGGAGAGCCAAACGGCGGAAGCGATCGCCAACGCCATGGGATACGAAAGAATCGGGTGCGTGTTTAGTCAAAGCGACGTGGATCGAGGCGACGAGTCGGTATCCGCGATGAGCGCGCACGAGGTGACTTTGTGCGCAAAACTACAAGCGAAATACGGGAAAGAATTCGTGACGGTTATCGTCGTGCAATTCGAAGACGAAGACGAGGAGATGCAAGTGACGTTCGAGGCGTTTCAAGTGTCCGACCAGTGCGTGAAGTTGTACGAAGATGGCTTTTTCGAGTTGGACGAAAAGACGGGCGTGGCAAAACTTCCAACCTCGTCGTCTGCTGGTATCGCAAAAGAAGAAAAAGAAGAAGAAGAAGGGTCGTCGTTTAGCAATTGGGGCAGTCACACGAAGCTCGTCAAACCGGTCATGGTCGAGCGCAAAGACGTGACCGAGGTGGACAACGATTTCTGGATCGTCGCGGTACCGATCAAAGACCACACCGGAACTGCGCAATCTGGATTCCCAATCGAAAATAGACTCCATCCTCCTCAAACCGCGGACGATATCCGCTCCGCGATTCAATCTCGTTCCGCCACGTGTTCGTCCTACGCCGAAAAGTTGAGAGATTTTCATTTGCTCTTGTTCTTATCCAAACAAATGGATAAGAACGACGTGCTGGCCATCGCGGAGAGCACGAACGATTACATCGACGGTGGGGACGTGAGCGAAGGGTACAAGGTGTTGATCGACGCCATAGCCGGTATCGCTTAAGTCTTCTTTAATAAAATCGAATAGTTTGGTAAAAAATCATTTTTCTCTTCTTTTCTCGAAAACGCATTTTTTTTCAATCTCGAGAAAAAGAATATCTTTATTATTATATAGTAGTGTTGACGACGAACGAGTGTTTACTAAATGCCGCAAGCTCTCCCTCCGCAAGACGACCCAGATTTGGTCGCCCCGACTTACGTCCCACACGTCCCACTCCAACCGCTCACGAGCGAGAACGAGAAAAATCCAGATTTGGCATCCTACCCTGTCAACGAAAATGCGTTCAAAAACGATCCGTTTTTCCACGCGCACAAATCGTTCCCGGACGGAGAGACGATGCCTATTCGGGTGAAAGTATCCACCGCATGGCACAACTTACCGTCTCGAGAGAAGTTACAATCGAAAGGCCACGTGGTGCACGTTCCGAAAAACGGGAAAATTACCATTCGAAAGTTCAAAGAACAACTCTCGGAATTAGACGGTTTCCCAGACGCGACGAACATGCAACTCCTCTGGTTCGCCAAAGTCCTCGGTCGAAAATACGACTACGACGACCTCCCTCGAGGCAAATCAACCGACCAGCTCAACGAATACATCCCAGACGAACACAAGCTCACCTTGAACGATTACAACGTCATCCCGTGGCTCCTTAAATTCCCGGATTGGGAAATCGTCGCCACCGTCCTCGACCGTGCGCCGCTCGACCGCTACGAAGCCATCCACCGCGCCGTCGCCGAACAAAAAGGCGTCAAAGATATCGATAAGCACATACGAAAGTTGAAAAAAACCGAAAAGTGGACGACATTTTTGGAAACCGACGTGGAACAAACGAGGAAAAATCGCGAAAGTCGTTTAGGGCCCGGGGCTTGATTGAGTCATCATCGTCATCATCATCATCATCATCCGCTTTTACCGCGAACGAAGAAGGCAAAGGGAGAGCGCGAAAGGTGGTCAAAGACCAGAAAAGAAAGAGAAGCCAAACTTTCTAAAAATTTAATTGTCCGAAAAGTCGCTTTTTTTGAATACGACGAGTACTAATATTTATATAAAATCTTCATTTCCCCAAGTTGTATCTCTCTTTTCTCTCTTGCGCTGCTGCTGCTTTGTCTGCGGTCGTCGTGTATCAACGGACGAAGAAATAAGAGATTCGTTTGTCGGTCTTTCTCGTCGCAAAGGAAGGAGGTTTTCTCTCTTTTGTTCGTATCAAATCTAAAGTCCAAATTTGTAATCCCGAGAGAGTCTTGGGAAGAAAAATTGACTTTTTGAATTGAAAAGATGTCGAACCCGTTCGATATTCCGACGCCGCCGAAAAAGCGAACGCCGAACCCGTCTCGAGACGATTACGAGGGGATGTTTCCATCCTCGTCTTCGGCGTTACGAGGGAATGGTTCTGCTGAGAATAATACCAATGTTGCCGCGCGAATGTACGCGGACGAGGAGGAGGAAGATTCCTCCCCGTGGGGGACGAATACGAGGTACACGCAAAGCGCGGATTACCATCGGTCGATTGATACGGAGGTGAGGTCCTCTGCAGGTGGTGGGACTGGTGGTGGGATGATGATGGCACAGTCTGGAGGATATTTTGGGAGAGGCGATTACGAGGAAGAGGAGTTGGAGGATGAAGAGGACGGGACGCAAGGGACGAATACGCAGAGGAGTTCGTATAATTCGGCGATGCAGACGCAGTCGACGACGGCAGGTGGCAGTGGTGGTGGTCACATGGTGCGGTCGTCTCTGCAGAGTGGTGGGAGTATGACTCCACCGCAGGCGACGAGTCCGAATCCTAACAATCCGGGACGAACGTCGACGAGCTCGTTGAGAACGTCGGTCTCCGCGGAGAGTTATAAATCGTTCGGGAATAGGTTGAGGAACGTAATCAAGCAGTCACAAGAGCAAGGAAGTCGCGTGAAGGCGAGGAACGACGCGAGAGCGGAAGAACTGGCGATGAATCGAAGGTATAAGGGCGGTCAGCAGTTGTTGGTGGAGAATCAAAGGCAAGAGGTGACGATGGCGTCCTCGTACGGGACGTTAGATCAACATCAGTCGAGATCGTTGGACGTTTCGAGAGACTCGAGAGATGAGCGAGGTGGAGCTGGTGGAGTTCCACCGGGTAGCGCGCAGAAAAAGCTCGGATTCTTTGCGCGCAGACGCGGCGCGAGTTCGGAATCCGTCGATCAACAACCGCAGCAACAACAACCTCCTCAAACGGAAGGAGATATAAAATCGAAGAAATCTTTGAAACACAAGATGAAAAGTTTACAACGACGTACCGGGCAAATGGTCCTCGAAACCGTTCGCGTCGTCGATAAGCCGAAAGACGACGATTTCAACAACCTGTGGAGACGAGTTCAGAAATCTGATAAAGTTTTGCAACAACTCGGCAAAGAGTCCGCGAAATTTTTAGCCGCTTTGAAAGAAGTTTCCCTCCACTCGAAAGAAATCTCGACGTTACTCTTACAGTTCGCCGAAGGTGACGAGAGCGAGAACCCACGGAATCACGCGAACGCCGCTCGCACCCAGGGAGGATATGAAGACGTCGAGTTTCGAAAACAGAAAGATTTAGTCACGGAGAAAGCGACCAAGTTATTAGACGTGACGCGATCGATAGACGACCGAATCATCCCAATGTGCGCGGATGCAATGCAAAACTCGTTTGGTACCATTCGCGATAAACGATTGGAACAGTTTCCTGCGTATCAACCGTGCGTGGATAAGCGCACGGCGTACATGCGCGACATGGATGCCTACGAACGCCGTTTGGAAACGGCTCAAAACGCGAAGAAAAAAGACATGGAATACATCGACAAATCGAAACGTAAAGCTGAACTCTCGCAGAACCGTTTCCAGACCTTCTCTTCGCGATTGGTGGAAGATTTGGTCCTCTTTGACGGCAGTCGTTTCGAAACGTGCGGCGAGTTGGTCGACACGTTTGCCGAGAGCTTGAATTTCACCATCGATCGAGAACAAGACGTTTTAAGGCTCGTCGGAGGGAGCGATAAGTGATAAAACAAAACACAAATAGTTTCGCGCTAATTTTTTACTCATTCGCGCATGTATAACAACATCACACATCCTCTTTCACTACACGCATTCATTCCTTTACTTAACTCTCCTCCTTCTTTCCCTCCTCTCCTTCGCTTCGAGGAGGCCTGTTCTTCAACTTCAACCCAGGACTTAACTTCTCGATCAAATCGTACGCCTGGTTAATAACGTCCGCTTCGCTCTGTGCCATCGACATCACGTCCCCGACCGCTTCTTTCATCGCTTTATCTCGCTCTCGCGGGTCTTTGATGTCGTCCTCGTCGGACGGGTACCCTTCCTCCGCGAACTCTTTCATAGATTCCGACATGTTCTCCTTGTCCCCGTACCCCAACGCTTTGGCGTCGTCTTCCTCGATCGTCGCTCTTCTTACTACTAACACCCCCGTTGGTTTTCGTCGGCTACTTCCTCCTAAATGTCGAACGAATTTAACGGAAGAAGAAGAAGAAGAAGAAGAGGACGTCGTCGTCTGAATCGTCATCCTCGCCGCATTGGTAGTTGTCCTATCCGAAGGGATGGTGAGAGTGACAAAAAATGGTTGCGCGAACACCATCAAGTTCGTTTCCCGATGACTTACTTGTGTGAAATGGTGTAAATTGTTTCATTACAAAGACAGAAATTCTATTAAAGAAGGTTTTCCTGTGGATAATTTTAGTATTTGGTATTCTTTTATGATTGCGCGTGTGCTCCTCCTGTTTGTATTTCTTCTCATTTTATCAGTTTTACATGTCTAAGCGATAGGTGTTGTTATTGTGGTGGTAATAGTAGTAGTATGTCGCGTGGTGCATCTCTCTCCGCGTGACTTGAAGACGCCGCCCGCGTACAAATTTATACTCTCGTTCGCAAAAGTCGTCTCGGTTTTTGGCGCGTCGTTTCAAGTCTCGTTTTCCTTTTCTCCGTTTCTTTCTCTCCTCCCCTTCATTGTATGCCCTTTCAAATGACCTTGGTAAATCGCACGCCATTGATAATACCACCCATCATCGCCTTCCTCACGTTGGACTTGAAATTCGACGTCGATTGCATCAAATCTTTCGCCGCTTCGCTATTTAACGGGTCGCTGGCGTTTGGATCGATGAACAGAAACAGCAAACCAAAAATAACGCTCGTGACCGTTTGTACCGGACTCCAATCTTCGCGCAAAACGTTCAAGCAAATGTTCCCTTTCGTGTCCAAGTTCGGATGGTACACTATTTGGTCGCACAACACTTTCGGCGGTTCGTGCGGGTACGAGTCTGGTATTTTAAACGTAAACGTAAACGCGCCGCCTTGCCAATAGTTTTCGCTCGGTTTGATTTCAATCTGGAAGTTCATCAAGTCGTTCTTGCCGTTCGGGAACTTAATCGACATCCCTTTTTCCAACTTCAACTCGGCTAAATCTGTTTTGTGTGGTGAGAAGAGAAACGTGTCAGTGTATTGTTATTATACTCGAGCGCGCGCCGAGAAAAAGAGAAGAGCGTCATCAAAGCGAGACAAAAGGAGTGATGATTTCATACCTTTGGCTAACCGAATCTCCCCGGCACTTTTCTGCGGCCCTTCCTGCCCGCTCGCTTTCACCGCCGCGGCGGCGCGCTTCTCCGCATCCTCCGCTTGTTTTTTCTGTGTGTTTTTGTGTGCGTATATGGAAGAAAACGAGAGACAGGTCAGCGCAACCACACCGAGAGACTTCATCTTGAAACAACATGTAAAGAGCGATGAAAAGACGATGAAATGATGTTTTTCATCACGACGAAGAAAAAAAAATCGAGAAAACGAATACTAAAACGAGGCTAAAAAGAGTCTTCTCACCTTTGCGGCGACGAGTTTTATCATCTCTCTGCTCTATTTCTCTACGTGTGCTCTTCTGTGCTACTCTCTCTCTTTCTCTGTCTGTCTGTCTGTTATTCTTTTGTGCTTCTAAAAATCTTTTTTTTGTGAGGAGCAGTTTTGGTTGTTTTTTGGCTGCTTTTTCGGTTTTTTTATTGGTGGGTTGGTTGTTCGAGAACAGAGAAAGAAAAGAAGTTTTGGATAGGACATTTATACACATCACAATTACTTTTGTCTCCTCCTTTCGTTTATTTATTCACAGAATACACCGCTACTATGTACGCTTCATCATCAGCGGCACGCGCTCCTTCTCCTCAAAAGTCTTCTTTGAGAGCGAAAAGCGCTGGGAGGAAATCTTCCTCCTCTTCTTTCTCATCCTCATTCAAGAAGAAAGTCAATCGATGTGTGAAAGTGGTGGCGAACAACAGCAACAACAACAACGAGTCGCGATACGGCGCGTGCTGGCCAGGAACGGCGACGCCGACGCCGGAAGAGTTAGCGTTTGAGTTAGGGAACGGGAACGTGAAGAAGATTTCTTTGCTCGGGTCGACAGGGTCGATTGGGACGCAAACGCTGGACATTGTGGAGGAACACCCGGATAAATTCGAGTGCGTGGCGTTCGCGTGCGGGAGGAACATCGAGTTAGCGGCGAAGCAGATCGAGAAGTTTCAACCGCAAATGGTTTCGGTGCAAGATGGGAAAGATATCGAGAAATTGAAAGAGACTTTGAAAGCGAGCGGGTATAACGGACCGATGCCGGAGTTGGTGTACGGGAACGACGGGATGTGCGCGGTGGCGGCGCACGAGAATTGCGAAGCGGTCGTGACTGGGATTGTCGGGTGCGCTGGGTTGCCGCCGACCGTGGCCGCGATAAACGCGAAGAAAAACATTTGCTTGGCGAATAAGGAGACTTTAATCGCCGGTGGTCCGGCGATTGTGCCGTTGGCGGTGAAGAATGGCGTGAAAATTTTACCCGCGGATTCCGAACACTCCGCGTTGTTTCAATGCATGCAAGGATTACCGCCGGGAGCGTTACGCAGAATCATCTTAACCGCCTCTGGTGGGGCGTTCAGAGACGTCGACCTCGCGGAAATGCAACGCATGGCGGAACAAGAGCCGGAAAAGTTACACGCGAAAGCGACCACGCACCCGAACTGGGACATGGGCGCCAAAATCACCTGCGACTCAGCGACGTTGATGAACAAAGCCTTGGAAGTCATCGAAGCGCACTACCTCTACGGTACCTCCTACGATAACATCGACGTCGTCATCCACCCGCAATCCATCATCCACTCAATGGTCGAAACCGCGGACTCCTCTGTCTTGGCCCAATTAGGCTGGCCGGACATGCGTCTCCCTATCCTTTACACCATGTCCTGGCCGCAACGCGTCAACTGCTCCGAACAAACCTGGCCGCGATTAGATTTCGTCAAAATGGGCGACTTAACCTTCAAAGAACCAGACACGAAAAAGTACCCGAGCTTAACCATGGGCTACGCCGCCGGTCGATTCGGTGGAACCATGACTGGCGTCTTCTCCGCCGCCAACGAACAAGCCGTCGCCATGTTTCTCGAAAAGAAAATCGGCTACTTTGACATTTACAAAACCATCGACATGGCCATGGAAGCGCACAAGAACGATTTGATTTTAGATCCATCTTTGGACGATATCGTGGCGTGCGATTTGTGGGCGAGGCAAAACGTGTTGGATAACGCCAGTGCGGGGAAGTTGACCGCGAAAGTGCCGGCGTGAGGAGAGAGAGATGGAGAGAGAGACTGAGAGAAAGAGAGCATTTTTATTCCAGCAATTTACATTAAATTTCCCACAATATCCACACTAAATTCGCCTTCCACATTACCTAACTTTCGGAAAACGAACGATGTTGTCGTTCGAGACGACCGCTTCTTTTCGCGCCGTCCTCCCGTCCTCGCGCTCCTCCTCCTCATCCTCCTTCTCATTCCGCGGCGGAGCAAGTCGTCGCCTTCGCCATCATCATCAAAACGACATCATCACGCGACGTCGTCAGAACCATCGTGTTAGCGTCAAAGCGTCGTCGTCGTCTTCGGAAGAAGAAGAACAAGAAGAAGGAGAAGAACAAAAAGAAGAACGCGACGATCCTTCTTTAGAAAAAGAGTTCGAAGAGCGACGGAAACAATCGAACCGAGACTCCGCCGTGGATTGGATTTCCACCTGGAAAACGAATCAAAACGACCCGGAGTTTTTGGCGAAACAAGACATCGAACGACAGGAGAGAAGAGATAAAATTTTAGAAACGGCGAGAAGTTTCGAGTACGTGTTCGTGCACGATTTCATAAGTGGGTCGAAACCAAACGATGCATTCGCGCACATGTTTTTGAAGGACGAGTTGGGAAAGTTACAAATCGATGTTTTCGCTCCCGATTTGAGCGGCGTAGAGTCGATTTCTGAAGGCGTGGAGGTGTTGGCGAAAGCGATTGAAAAGAGACAAACGGAGCGCAACGACGGGAGGGCGAAGAGGCCGCTGAGACTGATCGGGACGAGTGTAGGAGCTTTGTGCTGCGTTCTGTACGCTTCAAAGTGTGATAAGGAAACGTTTGAGGGTACCAATAGTAACGCGAATGGGAGTGAGGTGGATAAGCTTTTCCTCCTGGGACCATGCTTTAACGTCGAAAAATGCTTGTTTAATTATCGGGCGACGTTTAACGTTACTTTTACCGATTCGTTTATCGAAGACGCGAAGAAGATTGACAAATTTCCGTTCGTTACGTGCCCGACGTATATCGTGAGTGGAGCGGACGATACGATTTCGAATTTGGAAGACGCGGTGCACTGGACGAGGCAAGCGAGTACGCTTTTGAGAGCGACGAACGAAGGCGACGAGGACACGAAAAAGATGAACACGTCGTCGGCGAAGGCAAATAAAGGGAGAGAGGCAGGGGAGAGACGGTTGTTAGAATTGTCTGGCGTGGGTCATCGCGTGGAAAGCGCGTTACCTCACGCGTTACCTCGGTTTAAAGAGTTTTTCAATTTGCCGAACGTATAGAATAGAAGGAAAATAATTCCAAAAATAGCAAAAGAGGGAGCGGGTTGACTTGGAAGAAAAAAAGGAAGAGTTTCTGATTCATCACATGGATAATGCATCAAAATGATGACGAAACCGATCGAGCGGATAATCCTCGCGTCTCATCTGGAACGACGAGTAGCAGCCGATGTTCCTCCACTATCAGCTCTTTGAGCGAGTATAGCAACACATCCGGGGAGAGTTTACAAGAGGCGAAGAAGCGCGCTTTGAAGGAGTTGGAGACCAGATTTTTACGATGCAAGGAACGCGCGAAAGCGACGCACGAACGTAAGAAAACGCTCGCAGAAAATGCAAAGCGCATGCGAGAGACTGTTTTACGGCACGACGTGCTCGTTCGCGAGCGCCAAAATCAGTACGGGCGCGCAGAGAAAGCCGAGCAGATCGAAAAAGAGAGCGCGGTTTCGCTGAGTAAGACTGCGGAGATGTGTTTACAGATATTGCGAAAGACGAAAGATCAAATGCGATTTTGCGAGCACAGAGCGAATAGATACGCCATCGCTAAGGAATACCTAGAGACATTTTTGGCTGAACACGGAGAGAACAAGCACCATGAAGAAAAAGAAGATGAAGAAGAAGATGGAGGACGAGAGACGAATGCCACCCCTTGCGACGAATCGCCTTCACCTTCCTCTTCTTCTGTTGTTTCGATCAATCATCATCATTATCGTCATAACAGAATGAATTTCGAAGATATATACGATATCATCGTGAGATGCAATTCACTGAAAGCAATCAACGACACCTTAACGGCGAGACGATCTCAAGCTCGAGAAAATGTGCGATTAGAGGCTTCCGAACACGAATCCGCGCTGGCGATGTTTCGCGCCCGGCGTCTCGAACCAGAACAAAATAGCTTGCTTCAATTGCACTCTGAGCTTGAAAACGCGCGCATTCTGTCTTCTCTCGAGAGAGAAAAATCAAAGAAGAAACGCGACGAACAAATGCACGTATCGAAAATTAAATTCACCATCGCCAACCTCTACGAAAACGTCTGCGCGAAGAGCTCGGTCAATCGCTCAATCGAAACCACCGCGAACGAGAGATTAGACAACGACAAAACCGACTCAAAAATACACCGCGAGGACGTCGCGTCACAACTGCGCCACATAGCACACTTCGCTCGCGATTTCAAACGCATACTCACAAATTATTGAATCATTTAATAAATATATTTATGGTAGTCAAAGCAAAAACGCTCTGCGAATTCAAATACTAACACCGCGCTTCGTAACGCTCTTCTACAAAAAATCTAACGCCTGTTACCACCGCTCTTCTGTTGCCGCCTCTCCCGTCTCTCCCGCATCCTCTTCTCGTGTTTGCTCTCCCGTTCCTCCGTCGAATCGTTCGTATTGTTGCTCCTAAAATTCTTCACGTATGGCCCGACGTACCCCCACAACGCGTACGCGCCGTACGCAGGGACAAAATACGTCAAGTACCAAAACCTATCGCTCACGAACGAGCTCAACCACATGCTCGCGCACGTCACGTACACGCAGTCATAATAATACTGCGTCAAACCAGGTTGCGATAAATCCGCGCCTGGGTCGACAAGTTCTTTCGTGTGTGCATCGTACGTCGGTTTTGCGTGCTTCAGTAAACTCCGGTAGCAAAACAAGCACGCACACGACCAGAAGACGGTGTGGAATTTCCAAATCGGATGTGCTTGTGATGATGATCTAAATTGCCACACGAATCGAACGAGAATATGTTGCAGAAAAGAGACAGACACGAGTTTGTGGAGGAAGGAAATTCTCGCGCGGTTGCGCTGGAGGATCTTTTTCGCGCTGTCGCCTGCCATTTTGATTGAGATCGTTCGTCCTTTGCGCGTGTTTTGTATGGTTTTCACCCAAGTTTTAATGGAGAATTCGCTTCACGATTGGAAAATTGCATCACAAAAAATATGGTACCGAATACAACTCTTTCGATGCGTTATGCACCGCGTTTGCCGATTCAGACAATTCAGACGAAGCGTTCTGCAACGACAGCTTCGAGGAGTGAGCGATTGGTAGTTTTGAAGAAGAAGAGCATTATCAAAACTGCTCGTTTGGGTTCTTTTTCTTCTGATGATGTTGATGGCACTGGACTTAACATTCCCCTAATACAACGTGCTTCGTCGGTCGTCGCGAGGAGTAATAATACGATGGTTCTTTCGATGATGATTGCAGCAGCGGAGGAGGATAAGGATGAGGCAAAAGCGGAGAGCTCGGTGATTGTCGGCGCTGGCCCAACTGGTCTCGTCACCGCCATCATGCTCGCTCGCAGAGGTTGGAAGAACGTGAGAGTCCTCGAAAAAAGAAACAAACCGGAAAAGGCGAACAACGCGGACGTTTGGGGGGATCCTCAGAGGAGTTATAACATCGGCTTATCCGCTCGAGGACAACTGGCGTTGCAGAAATACGATTTATTAGACGTGGCGACGGAGTACGCGAAGCGAGTCAAGGGAAGGTGCGACTTCGATAAAGACGGAAAACCGGTGGAGAAGTTGGTACAAAAGAAGTTTGACACGCAAGTCATTCAGAGAGATCGATTGGTGGCGGCGCTTTTGGAAGAGGTCGAGAGTAATTATGCGGACAGCGTAACGGTCGAGCACGGTGTCGCGGTGAATTCGTGCACGTTTTCGGAGAGTGGCGATAAAGCGACGTTGGAAATTTTCGAGTGTAAAGAAGACGGCGATTATTGCGACACGAAGGCGAAGGAGACGATCGAAACGTCGTTGGTTATTGGCGCGGAAGGAAACGCAGGGAAACGAGGGAGCGCGGTGATTCGAGCGATGGATGAGAGTAAAATATGCAAGACTAAGATGGTAAAGTTGAAAGAAAGGATTGAATCTACGAGAGTGTATAAGATTATTCCTATTGAACTACCGGATGGGTTTCGGACCGATTTGAACTATTCCTCGAGAACCGGGAAAGGCGTCGCGATGGAGTGTTTGCCGACGAAAGAAGGTCTCTTGGTCGGTGTTTTGTTGGTTAAACCTACGGACGAGGAAACGTGCCTGAAACTCTCCGACCCGAAGAAATTAAGAGAGTATTTGGACAGCGATTTCCCGATGTTTTCGAAAATGGTCAGCGACGAAAACGTCGAGAAGGTTGCGAAATCTAAATTTTCCGGTTTGCCGAATTTTCAATACGCCGGGGGCGCTTTACATCTTGGCAGTTGCGCGGGATTAATCGGCGATGCTATTCACACGGTCAAACCGTACTTTGGGATGGGCGTAAATTCGGCGTTTGAAGACGTGACTGTTTTGGAAGAGTGCATCGAGAACGCTAAAGGCGATTCGAAGATTTTTTTACCGCTTTACTCGAAAAAACGAGCCGCAGACGCCAAAGCGCTCGTGGAAATCTCGCACGGTTTCGATGGTGGATTCTTAACGTTCGTGTTACCATTAATATTGGATTCTATTTTTCACCGCATCGCGCCGTGGTTATTTATGCCGAATACGATTCAAATGTTACAAAAAGACGACTGGAGTTTTGTGCGAACCAGTCGACGAAAACGGTTCGATCGAACGTTACAGGTTTCGATTCTCGCGTCTATTTTCGCAGGATCGGTGAGCTTATTGATGATGCTCGTCAAGTTTCTGTGGAGTAAAAAGTTTTTTCTAGCGTAAAATGTATGATGCGAATTGATAACGGGTACCCTCTATGCTTTATTCTATCATCTATCTCTTTGAAGAAGGCCCCGGTCCGTCCCAGGAATTCGCGAGCGTATGGTTGTTCAACTGGAACTCCTTGTACTCTTCACTCTCAAAATACGCCTTCAACTCGGGCCTGCTCCTCATCTCCGCGTGAAACTTCTTCAATCTCGGAAACTCACTCAACATGTCTTGCTTCTCCACAGCTTCTCCATCTTTACCGCGCACTAACGTCTGATAGTGTTCGTGTTGGTCGATCATCTCAAACGCGTGAAAATCGCAGGACGACACCGCGTCTTTCTTCGCGAAATACGTGAAATCGTGAAACTGTAACCAACTCTCCAGCTTCTCGTACGTCTTTTTGCACGCGCCAAGATGTTCAGGAAGTCGCTCGTAAAACTCACTCTGCGTTCGCACGCTGTTCGGAAACTTATACACGAGGCGAATGACGCTATTCCGCAAATCGAATATCTCCATCGCAATCTGCGCGTTTCGTAACCTCTGGTCAGAGTTCTCGTCGTTCTCGTCCACCCCAATCTTTCTGCCGAGGTAGTCACAGATGCACAAAAACTGCACGATGGTTTTCTTCTCCTCGTGGTCGATCAAATACGGGATATTCGCCAAAGGATTTGCGTCTTTGATCATGTCCACTTTATCTCGCTTGAACCATTCGTTCACTCCGTCTGCATCTTGCGCGTATTGCACGTCTTTGAAGTTCATCTCAGCGCCGCCATGGGTATACTTTCCCCAGTGTAAAAGCATGCGTATGGCGGCTCCAAGACCTCGCATTTGCCAGTACCCCATGGTAAAACGAGGTTGCTGTCCCTCCTCCGTCTCCTCCTCGGCCGTTTCGCTTTTCCATTTTGGTTGCGGAGGCGTCATGTTTGTTCTCTTTTGTGTCGTAAACGAAAGAGTCAACGCTTTCCGTATCTGTTTTATCTTTTTCCCCAAGGGGAGTTTAGGGGTCTGTCTCCACAAATTCTTTTCCCTCTTGCACTCGCGCGGTTGCCGCACACACACGCGCGCTTTACATGCGCTTCAACGCCTCGTCCGGCGGCCCGTTTTCGTTAAGTGCTCTGCAACAACACAGACCAAACTGCTTGTGCTGCGTGGGCCAACCGGACCCGGCCTTCGAAAAGGCGATTGAAAATTTGAAACGATTAACAACACCATCACCAACAACAACAAAACACCTAAACGCAGCAGTAAAAGCGGTCGAGGAAGAAGGAGGAAGAGAAGAAGGGGCAGCAAAAACGCCGTCGTTTGCGAAGCCTGAAAGTATTTCAGGGATAAATCAAACCGTCGCGGAGAGTTTCGTTCGCATGTGTCGCAGCAACGGAAGCGGCAAAATGCGATTGAGTAAATCGAAGCAGAAGGTTGCGATGAAGTTGAAGATGAAATTCGAGGCGCGGTTATTTACGGCAGAGGAAATCGAGAGGATGCAAGAGGCGGTTTTGGAAGCGTACGAGGAAACTTTGGATTTAGAAGAGAAGAAGATGAAGACCTGAAGAAGAAGAAGAAGTTAAAGAAGAAGAAGAAGAAGAAGAAGACATCATGGCATCGAAAGTTATCGAAAGGATAGAGCAAAAAGTATCCGACGACCCCGACGCGAAAGCGATCGTCGAACACGATCTTTTCTCGTCCTCATGCGATGGGAAGACAGTCTCGACGAGTTATGGCGACTTGTGGACGAAGAGCGGGAGGATGGCGAAGACGCTTATGCGCTCATCGGAGATGCGCGGCGTCGAGATGGTAGGCGTCGCGGTTAATGAGGGATACATGTTACACGTGTGCCAGGTGGCTGTGCTTAGAGCGGGGAAGACCTTCGTGCCAATATCGATAGAAGAAGGAGGTCGGCGAAGGTTGAATGCGGTGTGCGAGTTGTGCGAGTTTGCGTCTGTCGTGGTTAGGGATTGGACGCATAAGGAAGCTTTGCTTGAAATGTTAGATGCGTCGAAAAGGAGGTGGATGGAAGACAGGGTCGTCGTTGCGGATGAAGCGGTCGTTAGCTTGGACGAACGAAGAAGGGTTCCACTCATATCATCATTGGTAGAAAGAAAGGAAACATTCGTTTCGCACGTTTTTTTTACGAGTGGTTCGACCGGCGCCCCTAAAGGCTGTGTCGTCTCGGAGAAGGCGCTGTTTTCATACTGCACGGCGAGAAACGATAAACTGAAGATTACAGAGACGAGTCGCGTTTTCATGGCGTCTTCTTCTACCTTTGATCCGAGTTATGGCGACGCTTTAAGCTGTTTCATCGCCGGTGGCACTTTGCACGTTGGGAATACGAAAACGGCGACGTTTGAACATTTAGGTGTATTACTCGGAAGATCTCAGGCGAATTTTTGCGCGTTGACGCCGTCGCTAGCCTCGACGATTTCGGATGCAGATTTGCAAGCAATTGAGAACCCGTTGCTCATTACGTTAGGTGGCGAACGCGCGAGCACACAACTTCTCGAAAAACTTCTCGATGTAAAGAATATTAAAGTTGCAAACACATACGGGGTGACGGAATGTACGGTGTATCAAACCTTTGGGTTGATGCGGGACGCTTCAGATTCAAAGAAAATTGGCAAACCACTTGACGGTGTTTCTATCGTTCTCGCTCGCGACGACTTGAACAAAATATTGGATCCAAATCTCGATCGTGGACAGATTGGAGAGATTTATGTAAGCGGCGATCAAGTCGGCGAAGGCTATTTTAAAGCCGAAGAGCTCACTCGCGAGAGATTTATTACGCTGAACGATGCACGATACTTTCGAACGGGTGATTTTGCAAAATACGACGAAGAGTCTGAGGAGTGCGAGTTAGTTTTCCTAGGACGGAAAGACTCACAAGTAAAAATAAATGGCGTTCGCATTGAACTCGAGGAGGTTGAAAGCCTAGCGATGGAGGCATGCGAGCGATTCGTGAGTGCCATCGCGGCGTACGCTTTTTCAAAATCTGAGCTGGTCTTATTTTGCTGCGTTCCAGAAACCTCTTTTGAAGGAGAAATTACCCTATTGTCGATTAAACCAGACCTCGTCGATGCCATGCGGTGGTGCATCTCGAAGACCTTACCGAAATTTATGTGGCCGAAACAGATTTTCATCCTAGACGAACCCAATTTGCCGCTCTCTGCGAACGGCAAAATTGATCGGCGTTTGCTTCTTTCTGAGGAATATATGGGGATGCTCATAGCGGAGAAAATGACAAATCTACGCGTTGGTGAAGAAGATGAAAACGATCTTTGTCTCGAGACTCCGCTCGATTTTGCCATTGCAGACGCGTGGCGATTGGCTTTGAATCTTGATGCAAGCGACGGCAAATCTGTCTTGCGTTTGAACTCTAATTTTCTCTTTATGGGTGGTGATTCGTTGGGTGCATTGAGCGCCGTTCGGAACCTGAGAGAAACTCTCAGCCAAATCCCAACTATATCACCGAGTGGAATGGAAGGTATTGGAATCTTTGGCGAAGATTTCGGCGCGCTGAGCCCGCACGAACTTTTGCAAAGACCGGTTTTGCTGACGTTCGCTTCGCATCTCGCCTCGACGCTAAATTTGCCAAAATCGTGGACGGAACGAAAAGGAGGAATATCAGAGAAACGAGACTCGACAGTCGTCGAAGCACGTTCTGAATACGAATTATTGCTCATACGTTTGCTCGTAAAATCAAATCAGTTCAAAGCAATCGAGGCGATTTTGAAAGTTTACGAGAGCGAGGAGCGCTCTCCTCCTCGCGACGACGCGGCGGTATGTCTCGCGTGTCAACTCGGTCACACCGAGTCCCTCGACATCCTGATAAAAATGAGTGTCTTTGAATCAGAGTTGGAACACTGCCGAAGTGCACGAAATTCAAATTTGCTCCACTGCGCAGCTCGAAACCCGGCAAAAGCGGGAAAAGTGCTCGCGAGACTCGCAAAAAATTGCTCTGAATCCGTGTTGGCAAAACTCATGCAAAGCAAAGACGACGACGGTCAAATTCCATTACACGCCCTCGCAAGATTTGGTGCGAGTCGCTCGCTCATAAACGACTTTCTTTTGATTTCCAAGAAATCAGGAAAGGATTTGATCAACGCGCGCGACGGATTTGAAAGGACACCTTTGCACTGGGCGTCTGTAAACGGAAACAAAAACACGCTTTGTGCGCTTCTCGAGTTTGGAGCGGACAAGTCTTTGAAAGATGGAAATGGTGAAACATCATTAGACGCAGCTGAGCGCAGGGCTTTATGCGCATCGAGCGAACGCATTCCAGGTGAGCGTCCGAGCAAATGGGCGGACATTGCCACCGTCCTTGGCGGTTCCGGCAGCACGAAACACCTCAAGGGAAAGAAGTAAAATATACCGCACGACGTAGAATTAGAAATGTAGAATGTAGAAAGTGCAAGCGCTAGATACTAGTAATACTCTATAACTACAACGCCTCACGACTTTTTAGCGTTCGCGAATAAATCTTTCACGTCCCAATCGTCGCCCGCGTCGTCGTCGTCCTCGTCGTCGTCCTCTCTTTGCCCCTTCTTCTTCCCTCCATTTTTGCCTAAAAACTTCTCCAACTCTCCAACCCTCCCACTATCGTTCAAACCGATTGCAAAATACGCCAAATGCCTCCTTTTCCTCGCCATCAGCGCTTTCTCGTCGACCGTTTCTCCCATCAGTTCCAACTTCCGCTGTTCCTCCGCTTTCACTTTCTCCCTCTTTTCCTTGAGACTTTTCTTCCGTTTCTTCAATTTATGCTTGCGAATTTTGTTTTGTTCCGATGATGAAGATGCGAACGTGCCTCTTCCTTCCTTCGCGCGTTTGAGCGATTGTTTGACCAGTTTGGAGGACATGCTGTTATTCTCCTCCCCCAAACACCGGTTCGTGAATTATTAGTATTAGTATTCCACGACTATCGCTTCTTCTTCTTCTTCTTCTTCTTCTTGTTCGTGTGGTCGGTGAATAATGCTACCGAAAAGAGCCGCCAAATAATGAAGAAGCAGACGAAAACGCTGCGGAGTGAAAATTGGCAGAAAAGAGAAAAACAAAAAAATTCAAATTTCGTTTCAGCACAACAACAACATCATCACTATCATCATCATAATAATCAAAAGCGGGCTTCTCTGCTCTCTGCCTTTGTCTCCTTGAACAACTGAACGATCGCTCGGTGGAGAGCTTGTATATATTTGTATATATATAAACGCGTGATGTCTTCAAAACTCTATTCGGACGACGACGACGATGAGGAGGAAAACGACGACTCTTACCCGAAAGATTTATACGCAACTTTAGGCTTGAGAAAAGAGGATTCCCCGACGTCTGCGGAGATTAAAAAAGCCTACCATCGCTTCGCGTTGAAGTTACACCCGGATAAAAACCCCTCGAAAGATGCGTCGAAACAATTTCAGACGTTGCAGAAAGTGTACGCGGTTTTGAGCGACGAGAAGAAGAGGAAAGCGTACGATGAAACGGGAAGGGTGGATGAGATGGATTCGGAGGAGTTTAACGACTTGTACGAGTATTATCGGACGATGTATAAGAAAGTCACGGAGGAAGATATACTGCAAGTGACGAAGGAGTATGTAGGGAGCGAAGAGGAAGCGCGAGATTTGAAAGCGTGTTACGTGAAATTTGAGGGCGACATGACGAAAGTGTTTGAATGGCAGATGTGTTCAGATATCGAGTTCGATTCGCACCGGTTCGCGGAGATTATCGACGGGTATATTTTCCACGAGAATTTGGAAAGGTATCCAAAGTACGAGGAGTATTTGAAGAAGCACGTGAGAGGGAAAAAAGCGCCGATGGACCCGTTGACGAACAGAGTGAGCAAGAAAAAGTTGAAGAGCAGCGGTAAGGGAAAGGAGAATGGCGAGAATGGGGGAGGTATGGGCGATTTGCAGGCGTTGATATTGGCGAAGAATAAGAGTCGAGCGGGCGCGGCGGATGATTTGTTCGCGAGGCTGGAGGAGAAATATGGTGGTGGCGGGAAGAAGAAAGAAAAGTCGACGCCAACGAAAGTGAAAAGTGGGAAAGTCTCGAAGAAGAAGTAATAAAAGCAGTATGTAAAATATAGTACCGGTATATATCGCGAGTCGCGAATAAATCATCAAAAATTCTCTAGAGGAATCCTTTTCGAAACCCAAACGTAGGATTGCGCGTCTTTCTCCGTCCATCTTCAAAGTTCAGACGCAACTTTCCGTGCTCGGTTCGTTTCATTCTGTGCACGCAACCGTCCAAAGCGGATGTGTGTATCGTTTCGTCGTCGTCGTTGCTTACTAATATCTGACTCACGCTGCCGTTGTGCGCGCGGACGACATCCGTCGCTTCGCCGGTGGAGACGTCCCAGACGCAGATAGTTCCGTCGCCGGAATTATAGTTTTTGTTGAATCCATCGTCCGGTGTGTCGCTGTACTCGGATCCGGTGAATAATCGCGTGTTATCTTGCGACAAGGAAAGCGTGGTGATGAAACCTTCGTGATGACACGGAAACGTTCTCTTTTTCAAAGCGCCGGATGGAATTCCTTCGTTTTTAGCTTCCGAGAGCAGTTCGAACATGTGCACGCACTTATCGGCGCCTGCGATATAAAGAACCTTTTTTACTTTCGAGACAACCATCGCTCGAACTTCCGTCCCCGCGTTGAACTTGAACATTGGCGACGGCAAATCATCCGCTGAATTTTCCTCCTCAAACGTCTTCTCGAGATCCCAAAAAGCAATCGTTCGGTCGTTAGAACCGGAAATGAGCGTCGTTTCGGTATCTTCGTCGTAATACGCGAGCGATTGAACCGGGTGAGCGTGTGCACTTAAACGATACGTGACGACCGTCGGCGTTTCCTCTTCGTCTTCTTCGCCTTCTTTTTCGTCTTCGTGTTGTTCTGGTTCTCCTCCTCTTTCTTCTTTTTCGTCTGATACTCTCACTTCTTCTGCGGTGCTTTTTTTCGCGTCATCGCTCGCGCTCTCTTCCGGCTTCTTCTTTCTGTAAGGCATATTCAACGCTTCCGTCTGTTCCTTCTCTGATATGTCTGAAATCATGATATCGTACATTTCGTTCATCTCTGATGCCGTTTCAAACTTATCGAAGGATCTCGTGAGAGTAAAATCGTCGTCGTCGTCGTCGTCGTCGTCGTACTCGCGGACTTCCTCGATGGTGGCGGATGGCGATGACATTTGCTCACCGCTGCTCCTTGATTTGTTGAAGAATCCTTTCGAAATGAGCGTTTTCTTCGTCGATACTTTTTCTGTCACCTCTTGCTTCTTCTTCCTCCTTTTTCTGTTCTTATACACCTCTCTCGTGGCGAAAAAGCTGCCGTCGCGAAACACCGGCGAGCCGAAAAAGAGAACCTCCAAATCCTTCGAAATCACCTGAGAGCGACAATTTGCTTTCCTTGATACGTGTGGTCCTAGCAATTTGCCTCCCGCGACGCGTTTGAATATATCCTGTACTTCTTTCGGTGCTTCGTATGCTCTCAAAACGCACGTCTCTTGCGTCAACCCTCTTTCCTCGAAACATCCCGGCTCGACAATTTTCACAAACGCGCCGTTATCGAAACCAATAGCTAACACGTCCTCGTTTAACCGCATGCTCCTCACTCTACTCTTCTTTGCGACGTTTTCACAAACTCTATTCAGTTCTAACCTTTGCTGCGGCACCGTCGGATTCATCCTCCTTTGCACGTTCAACTCGCCTTTTGCGAACCCGATATCCACGCACCCGTTTTCGCGACCGCACGCCACGGACAACGAACTCGGAAGCGCACAAATGCACGTCGCACCAATATCCATCCCACTCTTTTGAATCGTGTCCTTATTCTCTTTCGTCGTCTCGTACGGAATCAACACGTGCGAAACCATCTCTAACCCGTTCTTGATTTTGTTTTTTTTCTCCTCGGTCTTGTCCTTGTTTTTCTGGTGGACGTTTAAACGAATCTTCTCTTTCAAAACGTTCCGAGCATATGTCTCTTCGTTCTTCGTATTCGTATTCTCAGCGTGACTCTTCGCCAGTCGCATTTCAGCTTTCCTCTTCTCCTCCATGACCGTCGCTCTAGCTTTCAATTGCGCCTGCTTCACCGCGTCGTATCTCTTCCCCTCCTCTTCCCCGATCTTTTTTACATCATCTTCGCCATCACATCTCCCATTCAACGCCTTTTCAATCAACGCGTCTCGGTTGTTCTCGTCCTCGAAATTCTTCGCGTTAAAAGAAGCCAACGCGGCCGCGCCGGGCGTGACGAGCGTGATCGTTTCCTCGTTCTCACTCATTTGTTATTCTTCTTGTTGTTTCTTCTTCTTCCTCTCGATGAGAATGGTCTCCGCTCCCGGCGGAAAAAGGAAAGAGTTGATCAGAGAATTTGACGATTTTTGGAGCGTTACTTTTTTTTTTCGTCGCGGGTTCTCTTTTTTTGGCAAGCCCAGATGCCAGAGACAAGAGAACCACGAAAACCAAGAGAAAAAAATACGAGGAAAAAGTCAAATCACATGCGATATGTGAAAGAACGAGGACATCAAAGAAGAAGAAGAAGAAGAAGAAGAAGAAGACAACAAAGAAGCGCGAATAATAATCAATGAAGAAGAGCGCGACGACGAGAGGAGATTCTTCCTCCTCCTCCGCGCCGCGGATGGGGAGACTTCGTTTTCGTCGTAAAAAGAAACGCAAGCGCGAAGAGGAAGAAGAAGCAGAGGAAGAAGAAGACGAGACGACCTCAAAGAACGACGACGAGAAACTCGAAGCGCTTCTCGAAAACGCGTATAGACACGACCGCGCGATCAAACGATTGAACAAGGAAACCGAACAGGAACTCCGGTCGACGATAGTGGCGTACCCGGAGGACGATTTGACGACGTTTGCTAAAAAATACGCGGGGAAGACGGAGGATATTCACCAGAGGCATGCAAAAGGGGTGGAGGCCCTTCGAAAGCGTTTAGACAGGAAAAGCGAGCTTTCGCGCTCGCACGCGACGAAGGGATGCGTCGACGAACACGACGTCGACAACAGAGCGAGAAAAAAAGCGAGATTTGACGAAAGCGACGACGACAGAAACGACGCGAAGGAGACGAGCGATGAGAACGGTTCATTTGCTCTTACGCCGATACCTCGGGTACCCGGCGCAACGCGTTGAAGAATAATAGTAATAATAGTAATACATCCATCTCAAAACACCCAATCATTCACGAGTTTGGAGGAGGTTTCTTCGCCACCGCCTCTTTCGCTAACTTCTCCGCCACTTCCTTCGCCTCTTCCGCGTACCGTTCCACGCTCTCTTTCGCTTTCGAGGCGCCTTCTGAGACTGTTTTATACACGTTTCCTTTCCTCATCGCGTCGTCGGTTCTCACCGCAAATCTCTGGAACGATTTCGAGTTCGCGAGCGCGTTCACGAGGAACTCGTTGAGGACGTAATTCGCCAGGCGGCCCACGAACGACATGTATGAAGTGCTACTCGTTTCGTTCGTTCGTCTCTTTTCCTGTCTCTTTCTCTCTCTCGTTTGGTCTTTGTCTTCTTCTTCTTCTCGAGTGTTTTCTAATGAGGAAAAGAGAAGTTTAGGGAAAGTATTCGTCACTTAAATTCACGCAAATACCCAAGTAGTCTTGAAGCGGTGAGAGCGAGAAAGGGAGCACACGCACACGGATAATAAACTTGCCTGCAAAACTCCCGTTTGTTCGTTCGTTTTTGATAACAAATCATCCGATGGCGGGCCCATTCACGCTCCCGTCCGCAGAGAACGATTTAAACGAGAAGCGAAAACGAGCGGCGATCAGCAAGGTGAAAAAATGGGCGGAATCGTACATCCCGAACGACATCTTGGAGAAGCACGACTGCATCGTGGACGTGTCGGAAATCCAGTGCGGAGACCCGAACTGCGCGCCGATTGATACGGTCGTTAGGTTGTTGTTTAAAGGGAACGTTGGGTACGTTTTATGTTTGTTTTGGAACGAGACGACTTGAATTGTTCGTTTGTCTTGTCTCTCTTACTCGTTCTTTCCCGAGCTCTCTCGCTGACCTGTCCTTTCTCTTCTTTCGCTCCTCAATCGCCACGTGTGAATACATTACAGATGCGTCTTCGGCCTCCCGTTTGAAGCGGTACAAGTGACGAAAGAAATCCTAGACGAACAAATGCCTCCGGAAGAGTACATCGAAGGCTGGATAGAAGGCCGAGAAGACTTGGAGTGGCCGCCCGGACCAGAGCTCGCGGAAAGCGAAGGCCCTCCGGAAGGCGTAGAGTTGCGATTCGGCGTAGACGCGAGAGTGGAATGTTGCATCGGGGTAGGCGAAGACGGATGGGCGGCGGGAACAATCGTCGCGTTGTGGTATCGACACCCGACGTGGGGACCGAAAGATTACGCGCCGTACCAGATTCAGTTGGACGATCACGACGGGTTGATTTTCGCGCCTCAAGATAGCGACGTGTGCATTCGGCTTTTGCAGGACGGCGGGATGAGCGATAGGTCCACGCCGGCCGAAGCCAAGTAAAACACGGAAGAAAACGGGGTAACAAAAACGAACGCGCGCGAAATATCATAACACGAAATTAACACTTCAAATAGCACACAACATACCACGCAAACTTTTCTATATATTATCATTCAAACGAATATTTGTATACTCGTATTGCGATGAAAATTTTCGTATCTAATACCTTGGGTAACTCTTCATTTTTTGCGCGATTTTCCAAGGACATGCTCGCGCTCGCATCGCCAACACTCACGCGCGCGCTCTTGAAACCAACACCAACAACGATTAATCGCGCTGATAAGAAAATAATGTTCAGTCCAGCGAAGATTATCAAGCGCATCGTCCCGGGGGGTTCTCCGAGAAGAAAAGAAACTCGTATTTTATCGCAAACGCAAGATACACCAACGGGAACCGCCGAGAAAAAGAAAAAGTCGTCCTCTTCATCAAAGACAGTGGATGAAAAAGAAATGTCCGTGAAAGACGCGAAGGAAATCTTTCAATCCACGTTGCATTCGAAGATGACGGTGGAAACCGCAGAGTTGATCGCGAAGAACTTTGAATCCATGGGCATTCGAACACCCAGAGAGCTGAGAAAAATTGTCGTGAAGCAAAATATCAAACTGATTTTGTTTGAAGCGATGTCGATTCTCTTCAACTTGGGCGTGACGGTCGCAATTTATTCGATTTTCCTCCTGAACGGCGCGCCTGTGGCGTGGGAACCAGGAAAGTCGGAGCTGGTCAGTCAAGTCATCGCCTTTGCATTGTTCATCTGCGCCGGAATCTTCAGCGTGGAAACGGTCGCGCACACGGTCGTGTTCTTCTCGTTCGTGTACAGTTTGTTCTTTTTTTCGTTTGCAAACTTGGACAAGTTCACGAAAGCCATGCACACGCTGGCTGAAGACGCTGCTGGTCAGCCAGATTTGTCGTCGATTCGTTCGATTCGAAGAGCCGTTTCTGCGACGAGAGTTTTGCAGAAACTCAACGAAGTTAAGAAGGCCATAATCGAAGACAAGAAGCTCGCAGACGAGAGTTTAAAGGACATGCCCGAGCTGAAACGCTTATCGGCGTACTTTGAACTCAAAAACGCCATCGACGAACATGGTTTTAGCTACGCTCAGTATGGTTTAACCGAAGAACGCGCGATGGTGTTGGCGTCGTTGTTTGCCGACGTGGACGAAGACGCCGACGGCGAGATCAACGAGGAAGAGTTGCGAAAGCTGCTCACAGAGATGGCGAAAAACGAGCACGTGGAGTGGACGTCGTTGAATGCAGATTTCAATGTGGCTTTTAATCTCTTGGATACCGATGGTGACGGCAAGATTGATTTGGACAACTTTTGCGAGTGGTTGAGTGAACCGGAAAAAACAAAGAAAGAGGAAAGTAAGGTGTCGCCGCGCTAAAGCCGTAGTGGAAAAGCGGTTGAACGGTAAAAGAAAGAGAGAGAGAGACAGACAGACAGAGGGATACATACGCCCTCAGCCACACTTAAATTCACACATACACCCAAATTGAATAAACATACAAGTTCGTACGTTTTACTTTACATTAGCATCTAAATATTTCTACGCGACTATCTAATCATAGAGCATTTCTCTTTTCGATTCGATACAAGTGAAAATTTCCATCCTCAACGCGTTTCTCGAAAACAAGATTTGCATATTTCCTGACTTCATTCTCGAAGCACTCAATCATGACCCCTTTCTTTTCGTATCTATCTACAACGGATATGAAAACCACGCCGCCATCATCTTTCGTAAACATATCAATAACAGAAATTAAAGGAGGGATGATTCTTTCATCGTACGCTAACTCGCTTCCTATGACGATATCAAATCGCTCCAAATCGGTCGTCGGCTTATGCAGCGTCTCGCGCATCCATTTTATTTCGTCTTCTTCATCGTTACTCTTCAGGCTCTTTGAAAGTGAACCATCAGCGATGCTCCCGTCCTCTCGTTCGTCCATCCCACATGCCTCTTCCCACAACAATCTCTTCACTATAAACCTTTCTCGATTGGATAACCCGTTCAACTTGCCGTTCGCTTCGAGGACGTTCAATAAAGACGGAACGTATTCAGTCACCACGATGACATCTAAAACTTCCTCTTCTTGCTTGGCTAAGAACAAACCGAGCAAACCGCACCCTGCCCCGAGTTCTAGCACCCTCTTCCCTCTAAACGAATCTCTTTTCATCCCTTCTCCGCGCGTCTCTAAAAACCATTCGCACATGCGCTTCTCGGCGTCGTACACGTAACATCCCAACCCGCCATCTTGAAAATCAACGGTATCGAGCTCAACTTCGTACTTCCCTCCAAATTGATACATCTCTCTTCTCCCTTTCTTCGCCTGATCCCCAGAACAGTTCGCCACGACAATCGACACGTCTTCGCTGTACCTCTCGTCCACGCAGCACGCTTTAATCAGAGAAGAAAACCTCGCGTGTGCTGTTATCCAACACACTTTATCCGCCTGAAACGATAAAGATTTGAGCTCCTGCAAAGCGCTCTTTTTCTCGGCATCGGACGACGATTTCGCGAAGAATCTTTCAAATAAATGGTCCGACGGATCCTCAATATTCTCCTCGTTCGCGTTCGCGTTCAACATCTCGCTCTCGCTCGATGTTTGATCATCCCCTATCTCAGTTGTTTCTCAGTTGTTGCGATTGAGTTTTCTTTCCCCAAAGCAGTCGTAGGGGAAATTTTGAAGAAAAAAACGTCAAAAAGAAGAGAGAAACGGAGACGCGAAACATCGCCGCTCGCGCTGCGAAAGGTAAAGAGAGAGAGAGAGAGAACACGTGAGAGAGATTCGCGGTCGAGAGCGGTGAAGCGTTTCTCGTTTGCTCTCGTTCTCTGTTTTGTCGTGCGCTTTAAAAGAGAGAGAGAGAACGAGGAAGAGATATGAATCTTCTCCGAACGGCGACGACGAAATTGTATAACAAAGTCGTCTCTCAATCGAACGAAGAAGAAGACGACGAGGATAAAAATAACGGTCCGTTAGACGAAGCGTTGTCGTCTTGTGCCGGTCGTGGTGGAGGTGGTGGTGGCGTCGCGTCTTCTTCATCGTCCTCGTCGTCCTTTATGATGCGCAATAAATTCGAGAGGAAGAAGAGCTCTTTGATATTTAACGAGAAAAAATCAAACGTCGCCAAAGAGGACGAAGACGTGAAAGACGTGATGTTTGACGAGACGTTAGCGAACGAGCTCATGCTGTCGAAACTGTGGAAAGAGGTCGAGGTGAAAGCAAACGATGGTGATGCTGCGACGACCAGGGACGCTTTTCTGCGTTTGCTCGTCGCCGACGCGCGGAAGTGTTGGGACGCGAAGAAGATCGTGGACAAAGTGGAAACGCCGAGCGGGATAATCGCCGTCGGTGTTGGTCGGTGCGGGCACCCGAGGAAGGTTTTGGAGTTTGTCTTTGAAGAATTAATGCGCGCGAAAGAGAAGTTTTCTAGACAGCTGGAGGTGTTTAGTAGCAGCAATGAAGAATTAGAAGGAGAGCCAGAGGAGGATGTGAATTCTGGACGCGCGGCGATTCGAGCGGCGGCGAGGATGTGTGCGAGCGAACGGAACCGGAGAATATTTTTAGAGATAGGTTCAGAGAGTAGTCATAGTAGAAGCATACTTGAAGAAATGAGCGCGATTGGAAAGTTTGCGGCGGGTAAGTTGCGAGGAATATCCGTGAACGAGGTTGACGCCGAGCACGCGAGTGGAGTCGTGAATGCGTTGTTTGAGGTATGTGTGGCGGGTTGCGAGGCGATTCTATGGTTTTCAGATCCCGATGATACTCGATGGGAAGAAAGAAAACATGCACCAAACGATGCGTTTACTACGGTACCAACGCGTCACGCCAAACTTTTGTTTGAATCGAACGCGATGAGTGCATTGGTGGAAGTCATGAAGGCTGCTCGTATAGCGCGCGCTAGGTTTTCTGGAGGTCATAATAGTAGTGAACATTCAGCTACGGCATCATCGCTATCGATCACCGACGATCAAATGAAAATAATTGCGACGAGTTTAGCGTGCGAATTTGTAGCTCTGCGTGCGATTGGATGTGCGGTGATGGGTGATGAGAACATGGTCTCGTCCGCGAATACGAACGGCGCGTTGGATGTCGTTCTCGAAGGGACCGGGCGCATGCCCACAAACTTATTAGAAGCTACTGTTGGAAGCTCGTTATCGTTGCAAACATCGCTTTTGAACAGTTTTGGCTCTCTTTCGCTTGCTTCCTCAACTGTGTCTAGGGCAATCTCGAGAAAGTCCGCACGCGCCTCAGAAGCGAAAGATCGAGCAGTTGCCGGGGCCCTCGCGATAGCCGTCACGTGTAGCGCAATCGACGATGACAATGATGCCAACGTCATCATGGATTCCGCTTTCACTGCAGCCGCTGCTTTCATAACGAAGTCTGAGTCGGATGAAGTAGCATCGCAGATTGTAAACATAGGTTCGTCAGCACAGTCTTTATCTATTTCAAAGAAGAGCGCTTTGAAATTGCGCGCGGGTTTGGCGAGATTCGTGATAGACGCCTTCAATCGTCATAGCACGGGAGAAGAAGAAGAAAAAAAAGAAGAAAGTGATGCTATCATATCAAATGAAAATCGCGAAATTATCATCGATGCCATCATCGATGCTAAAGTGTGGGAGACTTTGTTAAACTCCGAAACATTCGGTGAAGTTCCTAAAATCGATGGCGGCGGGGAGAGCAACAAAGAGGAAGACGAAGAAACGCATCTCGCGCGCGAGGAAGCGATATTATTAGTTGGATTAGCACTCGATAACAAGAGGCCAGGAGATGAAAACGCATTGCAGCATATTCTATCCGCCTTTTGTCAACGCGTCTTTCATCCTTCCGCGTGCGAAGCCTTAGCCGGAGCTTTACTGCGCATAGTGTATAGAAACAATCCTCTAGATTGCAGAGCTTTGGTTGAACTCGAAGCTCCGAATAGAATAGCTGCGGCAGTACATAGTCAAGTGAGAGTGTGGATGTGTCCACCAAATATGTTTGTCTTTGGGGATACGGAGGAAACAGAGAAAAACGACGCAAAGACAAAGTGCGCGCGAGCGTGCGCGGAGTTATTGCAAGCTTTAGCAAAAGAGACCGAAGACCCTGCGCTTCGTCTCGCCTCAGCGCGGTCTCCGTCACTCTTGAGCGTATTATTCGACGATTTCTTGTGGGTAAACGGTGAGTCTTTGGAGTTTGCTTCAAGTTTGGCGACGTATATTGCCGTGGAACAAACGCGAACGGCGGATTCGGAGCTTTTCTTTGACATCGATGCCTTTTTCCTTTGGATCAAAGCGTTTTTTCAAGCGTTACCAAAAGCACGCATTTTTGATAGAGAAAGTGATAATGGTGAAAGCGGTGGTGTTTTGATCCCTCTTTTGAAATCTATTCGGAATATTGCCAAGAGAACGCCTCGGGCCAGCGTGCGCAAATGCCAAAATTGGGCAACTATTGAGAACGGCGCTTTATTTCTCACGTTGGCATCACTCTGCGACGGCGAATCCGGTGAAGTGGTTGCCTCTACCGCGCTCGAAACGATTCATTACGCAATTAAAACTAGTGCCGATGCCGCGCAGACGTTTGAACAATGCGTAGGGTACGACGCCTTGATTGAAGCCATGAGAATTAACGAAAGAGGCAAAAGTTCGTTCGCGAGTGAAGTGACGCTTATGACCTCACTTCGATTCGCGTGTGACGACGATAATATCGATGAAAAAAGCTCTTCGCGTGCGTGTAAGATAACCTTGAGAAACCCGGGTGCGCTGCGAATCGCGTTCTCAATCGCTCGGAACAGCGAGCGGTGTTCAAAATCCTCTCAGCTGTTTCTGTTGCGGTTCCTTGTCGATTTACTCGAGAGATCCGTCGCCTCTCGAGAGTGCGCGACAAAAGCGGATGCGCTCACGCACCTTTTCGAATGGTGGTGTAATTATAATGTGGATGACAAAGCTGGCGATGTACACGATACCATCATTCACGATGCCAAATGCGTCGAAAACATTGCCAAGTGCATCGAATCGTGCGCTTCTCACTGTCTCACCGCGCTACAACTCCGACACGCGATGAAAACATTGAAACAGCTTCGCTCGTCCGAATATAACAAGCTACTTATTGATGCGTTGAAACGCGCGGCAATTAACGATGCGCCTCGAACTTTCTTCGATTTCGCTGGTGGCGCTTCTGGAGGGGTTCGCGTGAAGAAAAAAATTGCGGAGTGTTCAAACGGCGTCACCATTTCGATGTGGATACGCGCAGAAATTGAAGACGAAACCAACGAAGGCAGTGCGTCGGCGGATCAAGGAATCTTTAGTCTCCTTACAGAAGCTGGTGTTGGTTTATGTTGCTCGTTGCGTCCAGATGGATCTCTGAAACTCTCGTCGCTTTTACCCAACGGTGAAAGGCACGATTGCTCGTTTTACGACACGTCGTGCCCAATTATACCAGGGAAGTGGACGCATGTGTGCGTATCCGTCAAAGGTGGTGGTCTCATTCTTGGTGGTAGAAATGCGAGCGCGTCGAGCGCAAACGCGCGAATCTGCGTAGATGGTAACGAATCTTACCCGCAAAAGTTGAAGTATCCTTGGAACCGAGCAAATGTGGCAACAAGCGTCGCGCAGAGTATCGCAAATACAGCTATAGGGGATCCGATTTTGCCAAACTCTTCCTACGATTGCAATAAAGGCACAGTTTCTTTGCACATCGGGGCCGCTGCTGGTATAGCGAACTTCGCAAAACCTTTCACGGGTCAGTTTGCAACATTTCGAGTTTTCTCCGAGGCGGTGGATTTCAGCGCGGCGCTCCTTCTCTACGCTTTAGGAGCGGAGTACGTCGGAGCGTTCATGCCAACCGAAGCCGAACCTTCCATATTACTCCTTCGTAGGGGTATATCAATGACAGCTGCGAGAGATGTTTTCGAGAAGAGTTTGCGAACGAGCTTGAAAATGACTATTGATGCGACTGCTGCGACTGGGAACATGCGCACTCGCAGAAACCTGAATGTGTCTAAAGGCGAGTCAGAAAACAATGACGATGACGAACTTTGCGCGAGAGTTTGCAGCACAACGTCAGCTGCAGATGTCTGCCGGTCGCTCGGCGGAGCTGAACAACTCATCCCCGAGCTTTTAGAGCAGCAAAAAGACGATATTGACGATTTGAAAGTGCTTCCGGCGGCTGTTTCGCTCATCGCGGCTTTGCTTTCGGATGGTGGATACCCACTTCGCGCGCGAGAGAAAATCATCGCTCTAACCGCACATTCAATAACTCCGAATCGACTCTCTAAAGAGCTTATTCCAGCGTTTGATTGGTTAGCGAAAAGTTGCGCAGGTCAACAACCTCGTGTAAAAAACGGCGCGGTGCAGACACCTGAGTGGTTGGCAGCGTTAGGGGATGCTCGATCTGAAATATTCAATCCCATAAAATGGGCCAGATCGACGTACAAGGACGCACGCACAGAATATGTTGACTTTTTAAGAAGTAATTGCTCAAATACGGAGCTTTTACGAGTTTTACCTGTTCGACGAATCGTTCGATCGCTGGAAAAGTTTTGCCCGGCTGAGGACGACGCCTTTCGCAAAGGGTTGTTTGAAATCCTCGAGAACATCCTGATGGACGAAACCATTGATATCGACGGTGTTTATTGCATAGACGCAATCGAATCTTTATGTGCGGCTGCTTCACGATCAGATGCGCACGACGGTTTCTTAGTCGATTGTTTCGCCTTTCTTCGACGCGCGTCCAAGACGCACCGCTTTTGTTTCGAGCTTGTTTCAAATTGTGGAGGATTTGCTATAGCGCTTGCACCGATGTTGTTACCGAGTACGACACCGTCGTTTTCGAGTAAACAAAACTCGAATTCGGCCATGGCAGCACGGATACTCCATTTGGCGTTTTCGCTTCCTGAAACGGCATTCCCAATCGAGTTAGCGCTCGATGAGAACGCCGGTGATGCGGACACTGACGGCGAAGAAAAGAATCCTCCTCTGCGCGGTCACACGAAGGCGATGGAAAATATTAGGAACGCATTGAAAAGCCTCGCGTTGAAAGCAACGCCGTCGAGTAAGAATTCCTCCTCGGCAGCGGAGAAGGATTTCGGCACGAGCAAATCTGAACGTAGAATGGATGTTGCCGCAGCGAATGGCGCAATCGATGCGCTCGGAGAAGCCTTGTTCGGAAAGAGTAATGAAACCATCGTCAATGACGAATCGAGTCAGATCCGGGAGGCTCTCGTCGAGTTAGCCATCGACGGTGACGATGTCAACGTAAAAATCAAACATCCGAAAGCGTTCGCGTATTTTCTTCGCGTGACGAAAAGCTGCAACATCGAAAAGTATGCACACGCTAAGCTGCTCTTATCGAGTTTACTAGAGAGTCACGGGAACAACGCGAAGGCGCTCTCGCAATGTAAAGTCAATATTTCAAAGTGTTTAAATGCCGCGAATGATCCGGAAGACGCTCGCATATTAAATCTCATTCCGGATGCCGCATCTAAAGAGAAAAAGGAACTGCCGATGAAAGAAGATGCCGACCAGATGGAAGATGACGATTGGGAAGACGTATCTGCGCCTCCCGCGTTTGCGATTCAAATTACACAAGTCGAAGCGAACATTGCTAAGTGTGACAAGCGAATAGCGGACGAACAGTTTGCCGTGGAAGAGAATGAAGGTTCGTTACGTCGTCTTTTATTTGGTTTAAAATCGAGATGGCAAAAAGCACAAGACCAGGTATTTGCAAGTGATGCGTCGACGATGGATGATCATCTCGGCGACGATGGATTTTATGTACTCGATTGCGAAAAAGAAGATTCTGTTGGACGCCGTTTACGAGTAAGAAGGGATAGAATGGATGCGTTGACGCGACAACTTTCGAAGAGCAACACTTTAGTGAATGCCGCCGTAGCCTCGAAAGGCAGCGGCGTTGAAGCGCAAGAGGAAAATTTGCCGATTTTTCAATCCGCCGCGAAGCAATGGAAAGACAAAATCGATGCAAGCGCCTCGACAGTAAAACCATCGCCCTCGGGAAACAATACAATCAACGAAGACGCGGACCTCGACGGCGATCTCACCGAATCCGATGAAGATGAAGAAACGATGCAAAAAGAGCTCGAAAGGCTTCGTGAAGTAGACGCGAACGAAAAGTCCAAGCTTCTCGACAAACAGAAAACAGCCGAGTGGCTGCATTCCAAAGCTGACGAAGCGAAACGCGACAAACACATCTTTTTCACCGTTTCGAACGTGTGCATGGTGTCGTCTTCCGATTTAGTCATCGAAGGTACTCTAGATGTTGCGAAAGACGTGGTCTTCTTTACCGCTAACCGCGATGCGGCGTTGGATTCTATCGACGACGATAAAGAGAACATAGTGAGTCGTTTTTGGAAGTGGCCCGTGAATACCATTGTAGAACTAGTCCACATGCGATGGCGTTTGCGTAATGTTGCCATTGAAATGTACACTAAAGATGGTCGCTCGGTCTTTTTCGCCTTTGCGAACAAGAAACTGAGAGTTGAAGCGTCGGTGAAAATCGCTTCACTCGATGCCTCCATCGTCATTCTTGACCGACGACAAAAAAATCGCACGGCGCAACTGATGCAAAAGAGATGGAAAGAGCGCGAAATATCCACCTTTGATTACTTGATCGCTTTGAATAAACTCGCTGGACGAACGTATCACGATTTATCGCAATATCCAGTGTTCCCGTGGATCTTGAGCGATTACGAGTCGGCGACGATTAATCTCGAGGATCCGAAAGTTTATCGAGATTTATCGTTACCCATAGGTGCTTTAAACCCAGTGCGTTTGAAACAGTTCATCGAGCGCTTTAAACAGCTTGAGAGTGACCCTGATTCGTCTATGCCTGCCTTTCATTACGGCTCGCACTACTCATCTGCAGCGGTTGTCTTGTACTTTTTGATTCGATTGGAACCATTTACGAATTTATCGAGGCAATTACAAGGCGGTAAGTTTGACCACTCGGATAGATTATTCTCCGATATTTCGCAAACCTGGAACGCGGTCCTTGAATCTACCGCAGACGTGAAAGAGTTGATCCCGGAGTTTTTTTACCTTCCGGAGTTTCTCGAAAATAGCAACTCGAACGTGTTTGGGAAGCGACAAGACGGCTCCTTAGTCGATACTGTCGTGCTCCCGAAATGGGCCAATGGTAGTACGCGGACATTTATTCAAACTATGCGAGATGCGTTAGAATCCGACCATGTTTCGCATACCATTCACGACTGGATTGATTTGGTCTTTGGCGCGTCGCAACTAGGCGCTCGCGCAAAATCGAAGAAGAATGTGTTTTATTATTTAACGTACGAAGGTGCGGTTGATTTAGACGCAATTGAAGATCCACAGGAACGCTTGGCGATTGAAACGCAAATCGTTAACTTTGGCCAAACGCCCGCGCAGGTGTTTAAACGACCACATCCAAGAAGAATTCCAAGATTGCGAAGGAAACGCGAGGCGTACGCTTCCGTATACGGAGCCTGCTTGAGAGTCTTCAACGGCGAAGAAGATACCGACGACGAAAACGACGATAGGTCCTCCGAACCGTTGAAATTACAAGGTATATTCCAAGACGCGCAATTTGACGGCGCCGCCATTGTCCAACTATCTTACGACCGCGATAAACTCGTGGCGGTTTCCTCGAATCGTAAAATTTGGACCGCGAGAGTCGTTCGCGAAGGCCATAAACTCGATTTCGACTTCCAAGACCAAAACGCGAGAGTCTCTTTGGAACCAATTAACTCGGCGAACAGCAGCACGAAAGACCAACCGTGCAGATCTATCGCGAGAGACGCAAAAGTTCGTGAACAAATTATCGGTGGCGCTCGAATGCGTACGAAAGGCGATCGATCGTTTGAGGGTGAAATTCCGCTCAGCGCGAACGGGGTTACAACTCTCGATGGCGGCCGAGTCGTCGTTGTGTCTGGTTTTTGGGACGGAACGATACGTGCATACGCTGGCGATGAATTGTGCGGGGAAATCGCCTGCTCGAAAGGCCACAGAGACATTGTCGAGTGTTTGGCGATGGACTTACTGCCGCACCCATCGAAACCGTGGAGATTAGATTTTGCCACGGATGGGGGACACACGTTTTCTGGAGGGAGCATATCTGCGGTACAACACCGCGTGTTTGCACCAAACGTGAACAAATCGAACATGAAATATGGGTATTTAGTTTCCGGCGGCGCAGACGCCTCGGTCGGAGTCTGGGAAATCGTAAGCACGCCAAACGGTTTCGGATTACCGGTGCTGCCCAAACTGCAAAAGTTTGGGCACTCAGACGCCATCGTCTCCGTAGCTGTCAACGCGTCGCTCGATATCGTCGTCAGTGGATCACTCGACGGAACTTGTCTTTTGCACGACTTGAACGGCATCGGGTGTGGCGGCTCCTCGAATTCAAACACGAACAAAGGCGATCGAAAGTTGAACGATTTCTTCGAGGAGGAACTTTTGAGTGACGCGGTACCGTTACCATCGCCGTCGGATGACATCGACGGGAAGTATAAAGAAAAAGTATGCGTCCCAGTTTGGTGTTCGATCGCGTTCTCCACGGCGAAGATATTTGTCTTTTGGTCGATCGAGCATCACGCGAACGCAACCGCCGGCGTCGCTCATCCTCCCAACGGCGGCGTCCTACGTTCCTACTCCACCAACGGCGCCCTCATCTCCTCCCTCGACGTCTCCCGAAAAGATGCCATCACCTCCTTCTCCTTATCCTCGGACGAAAAATGTATCTTTCTCGCCACCGCCAACGGTTTCGTCCGAGTCGTCGACGCCAAACAAACAGGACTCCAGGTCTTGCACTCGCTGAGAGCGTTTTCGAGCTTTAAAATCACCTCGGTGTGTGACGTCGGTAACTTGCTCTTTGCCGGTTTAGAAGACGGGAAGTTGTGCGTGTGGACGTAAAAGTAGTTTGGAAATAAGCGTCTAGAAATACTAGTAGTAGAAATCTAAGAAGAAATAGAATGAATGCCACGCGACGCGCAAAAGCGTTGAAAATCTAAAGAGTTCTCAACCGACCAAAATCTAAAATCACTCCTATTGACTCCTTTTTGTCTCTATTTGAATTTGTCGAATTGCCCCAACGACCACACACAAAACACACGACACACACACACATAAATACATACATAAATATCTTTATGCCCGCCTCGAGAAGAGCAGGCAGTAAACAGAATCGCAGTGATAAAAAGAGACACTCGTTGGACCATTTGTTGCCGTCTTATAAACCGTCTACTACTACACAGAAGAATTCGCCAAATCGAATTTTGAGCAGCAAAAGTCCAATTCAACAACAGAAAGCAAACGCGAAGTTTAAGAAGAAGATGCCGACGACGAAGAAGAATCCTCCTCAGGTGCCGGCGGCGAGAACCTCTCGGAGAGGACAACCGCTCGACCCAGCCGTGGCGGCTTTTTTTGACCCGAAAACGAGCGTCACGGCGGAATTGTTAAGTCCAGGAGGCGGTGGTGCAGGAGGAGCAACTTTTTCCCTCAAGAAGAAGAGTAGTAGTAGTAGTACTACTACTACGAAGAAGAACAACAACGACAAGAAGAACAAACCGTTGCAAGTGAAAAAGACGGTGGCGACGAAAGTGTTAGCCCCGCGAGGGGGAGCGCCGCCTGCAAAGAAGAAGAAGACGCCGGCGAAGAGAGGAGGGAGAGCGGCGCCGGCGGCGAAGAAGACAGCCGTTCCAAAGGCGCCGCAGAACTCGACGCAGTACATCATGGCAGAAAGAAGACGGAAATCGAAGCCGGAAAGACCAATTAAGAGTTTGACGTCGCCGAGAGCGGAACGGCTGGCCAGTCCGGGCGTGCCGCCGAAGAGTAACTTGAACATGTTCGGGAGCATGATGCCGCAAGCGATGAAGGAAGACGAGGAGGAGATGGACGACGGAGAGGATTTGCAAGAGTTAATTGGGGATATTTTCAACGAAAAACCAGTCGCAGTTGCGGCGAAGAGGAAAGTTGGCAACATCGGTGGTCAAGGAGGGAAGAATACCAAGTCTAACGCGGAATCGACCTTATACGACGCGCAGAACACTTTGATCGAGTCGCAGGCGAAGAGAATTGGCGAGTTGCAAAACGAAATCATCCGGTTAAAGATGAAACTGAGAGACTTTGAGGACGAGAAGATGATGGCGGATTCCAACGCCAGTCAGCGTCTGATGGAACGCATGAAAGGCTTATTCAAGTTCTAAAAACGAAAAGTACAGTACTCAATCTACTATTTGTACCTCTACTGATACCTAGTGATAGCTTTGTTGTTAATTTATTATTATCTAAATGAACCGTATTTCTTCAACACGGCTCGCGCCAAGTCGTCGCATCCGGACGCTCTGTATATCAAGCTCAAGTTATACGCCGCTTCGACGCTTAAATCTGCGTTTTTCGCAAGATCTTTGTTCGTTTTCACAAACTCGTCTTTAATCTCTAAACACTTCTCGTACAAAGGCTGCGCCAAGTACATCAAATTGACTTGGTGTAAAGCTCTCGCGGCGTTGTACGTCGCCTCCATAGGTGATACATCATTTCTTTGTTTCGCCATCGTATTTAACTGACAAATCGCACGCAAAACTCTTGCGTTCTTTTCAGAATCACCAACGCTCAAGTGCGTTTGTACCGCACCGTGAATTTGTGAGCACGCGATGCCTAAACGTACGTTCGGTTCGTTCGGCGCTAAACGCAACGCTTCTCTCGAATGCATGTTCGCGACCGCCCATTGATCGTTCCAGCCGTGGATGTATCCGGACGCTAACAAAGCTGGAATTTTCTCGTTTACGGTCGTTTCGGAGTTAGTTGTGTCGAATTCGTTTCCTGGGAACGTGAATGCTTTTACCGCTTTTTTCGCTGTAGCTAAAACTTTCTTGGCGTTGGTGGTGTTACGACACCCGTCGCGCAAGACGATGTTCCACATTTCGAGAATGTCCGGGTACGCGGTTACAACTTTGTTCGCTTGCTCGGCCATGCCGAACGCGTTGCCTTCTAATTGTGAAAGTTTTGTTCGCATGTAACGAATCGCCACGGTTTGTTCTTTGGACAAACCTCGAGGAAAAGACAAACCAACGATTTTGTCCAATATCGAACGCGCTTCTTTCAAACCGCCGTCCAAGAGAAGCGCGTGTAAGACTTGCACGATCATCACGAACTGCGTCGGGTGGCTGAAACTCGCCGTAGAGTCTCTGTGTTTGTTCAAGATATCAATTTGGTCCATTATATTCTTCATTTCTTCCTTGAACTCTTTCGCTTCTTTCTCGCGTTGCAATCGCTCCCCTTTGTCCTTTTCGGTCTCTCCTCCCTCGCCATCGACAACATTATTATTATTCGTCTCTTCGTTTTGTTCCTCCTGTGGTTGTACTTCGCGTTTTTCGGCGGCGATTTCTTCCGAAGTCTTCGCCTCTTCACCCCGTATTTCTCTTTCAATCTCCGCAACCTCTTCTTTCGTCAAGAATTTCTTATCGAGCTCCCGATTTCTTTCCAAACGTTTGTTCTCGAAGCCTCTAAACGCGCCTTTCGACAACGGGACGAGTTCTTCCTTCCTACTACCGCCTCCGTTCCGACCGCCCCATCCGGTCTTTTGCTTCTTCTTTTTCAGCACATCTTTACCTCCGGTTTTCTTTAAGTACGCGCTATTTCTCGCGTCCTCTATGTTTTGCAAGTGCTTCGCATCCGCTCGTAACTTTTGAATTTGCGCCTTAACGTCCAACGCTTCGTCCAAGATTTGTTGGACCGTTGTTAACGACTCTCTTATAAAGTCATCCATATTTTGTAACGATCGTCGTAATTCCGAAGCTCGTAATAAAACATTATCATCCACGCTATCGTTTACCAGTTCTTCTAAAGATGGCAACATCTCTTTTGCCTTCTCTTCATCCTTCAACTCGTACAAGAAAATCTCCGTCAATTGTACTCTCGCCGCCGAGCTGTGTTTTCTCGTGCTGCGAATCTCTTCGTAAACTTGTTTCGCACCTTCCACACCCCTCGCTATTCGCGCACAATCGGCCATTTTCTCCCAAACGTCTGCGCTATCACGCGTTTTGTCGTATATGAGAAGCGCTTTGTACACTTCCATGGCTTTGTGTTGATCGTTGCCGTGTTCACGATGCGCGTGCGCTAATCGAAACAAATTTTCAGAGCTCAAATCCGGAAATGGAAACACGTTCTTCTCTCCTTTCTCTGCTCGAGGTGCAGCCTTCTCTATCGCGTCCATGATGACATCCGTACACATTCTTCCTACTCTTAACTTTGCTTCGCAATTCTTTTCGTATTTAATCGCGTCTTCGTCTGTTTTGTGTTGCTTGTAAATCCCGGAAAGCATAATCAATGCTCTGGCCTTCATCGCCTCGCAATTCAGCGGGAACGTTTTCATCTCCTTGTATGAAAAATGGCCTTTTTCTTCCCACACTCGACGACATAACTCCACGTATTCGACGACTTTTTCCCACCAATCTAACTCGCTCACTAAATCAATCAAGAACAACATCGTTTTCATGTCCACTCTCGCGGCGTTCTTTCTCGCGTACCCGCCTAAAACTTTCGCCGCGTTCGGCTTCAAGTTACACTCCATGCACAAACTCATGCACTTTATGTGCACATCGTACGGATCTATCAAAACATCTTTCGGTCCTAATGATTCTATAATTTGTTCGTACTGCGCAATCGCCTGTCTCTTCTCGCCAAACTCCTCGTACAAATCTGCGCTGTTCAACCTCAACAAATTCCTCTCCGCGTCGTCTAAAATCCCCTCCGACGCTTTCACTGCTCTGCTCAAACAATATATAGCGTGTCGTCTGTTCTCCAACGTCAGCGCCATATCCGCAATTCTCAACCACAACTCCACGTCTTTCTTACTCACGTGCGCCGCGATGGAATAAAAATCCATCGCCTTCGCCATGTCGCCCTTCTCTTCGTAAATCAAACCGAGCGTGTGATACGGACTCGCCTCGTGCGGAGCGACCGTGATGCACTCGTGACACTTCTCGATCGCCTCTTCCACGAAGTTCTGCACGTACAGCATGTTTGCTAATCCTAAAATTTTCTCCGCCTCTGCGCTCACTCGCATCTTCCTCGACACTCTCGTTCTCTTCACCCCGGGAAGGAACACTTTATTCTTCTGTCTGCTCATCGCCGTCATCGGTTTCATGCTCAAAAACGCTTTCGCCTCGGCTGACATCCCAGTCGCCGCGTCCCCGTCGTCCATAGCTTTTAAAACGTCTCGCGTGGTGTACGTCATGTGCGCGTTTTGTAACGCCGTTTTGCGTTGAATTTCCAAGTTCCTCTGCGTGAAGAGCTGCCGTTTTTTTTCCGCGATTTCTTCGTACGATAACGGTTTGTTCGTGTTGTCGTTGTCTTCATCGTTCGCGTCCTCTTCTTCCTCCTCTTCTTCCAAATATTCTTCGTCGTCGTCTTCGTCTTCGTCTTCCTCCTCGTTGTACTCGTCGTCCGGCGTCCAGCCGGTCGTGAAACGAAACATGATGTTTTTTTTTGAATTGGTTTCGAGTGAATTGTGAAGAAAAAATGAAGATGTCTTTGTTTACATCGGGCTACATGTTTTAGTTCTATAAGTCTCTCTCCTTCTCTGCTATCTCTCCGTGTGATGAATGGTTTAATAATATATAATTGGTTCTTTTCTTTTCTTTATGTTGTGTTTCAAAACAGTGCATTTCTGTTTCTCTGTTTTCAGTTCTTCTTCGACCGACCACGCGCGCAAAAGCTCTTTTCTCTCTTTTTTTAGTTTCCGGCGAGGTACTTTCTGTACTGTTTTCGTCGTCGCTCTTCCACTTGCTCTTGAGCGCGTCGTCTGTACGCTTTCAAGTCCGCGCATCGAGGCACCGGGCACTCGTGCGCGACGCAGCCTTTAGAGTGTACTTGTAATAACGTCCAGATTTTTCGGCACAAGTGGCATCCGCCAGCCGCTTTGGTTTGACACTTCATCGCGTGTTGGAAGAGTTGTTTCACCTTGGCGCAGTTCGGGTTGTCGCACTTGGCGTTGGCACACGAGGAAGCGTGGACGAGTAAAGCCATGGTTCTTTCTATTTGTTGCTGCCTGGCTTGACGTTCCGCGTCGGTCATTTGTTGCTTTTCGCCTCGGCCTCGGCCTTGGCGTTGCAACGGGTGTTGATGACCAACACGCACGCGGCACTCTTCGCAAATATCAAAGTCAGCGCACTTTGTGCATCTGTAACCGGCACCGGCTTCGAGTTCGCGAGAACAGACGTTGCAAGTAGCCACAAACGCTGGTTCGGATGGGTTATTCAAGTGGTACAACACCATCATCGTCGTGTGCTTCGCGCGACGCAACGAATCGAATTGGAAGTGGTTTCCTTGACACAACGAAAGAAACGCTTGTCGCGTATCGAAAAACTCGGATTGCATGGCTTTGTCCTCTTCCTCTTTGACTTTCTCTTCTTTTACGGCCGGCAACGGCGGGCACTTCTGGCACATCAACTCGCCTCTGCTTAAGAACTTCTTCTCCTCTCTGGGCATGGCAGACTCGATCGAGTTGCACTCCTCGCACAAACGCAAAGGATCTTTCGGATTTTCCTCCTTCGGAACGTACAAGTTTTCCTCCGCGACGGTTTTGCGGCAGTTCGTACACTTTGGCGCCAAGTGCGCCAAGATGAAATCGTTGCGCATGGCGGAAATCGTCACGCCGAGTTTCTTCATCAACTCGGAGTCTAAATCACCGTCGACAGACGCCGAGTAGACTTTTTTGTTTGCAGATTTTGCCGCTTTGCGCGCGTTGACTTTCGTGCCCGTCGTGAGCGTCTTCATTTGCTTCTTTTGCTCCTCTTGTTCTGCGATGATGCCTGGGATCCATTCTTCGGCAACACCAGGAAAATAATCGCCATCAAAGTACGGATAATCTCTCGCCGATCGAACCTCTTGCAAAGAGCCACCTAAATTGTACTCGTCGTAAATGTTCGTCACCGAGTGCACGATGCCTTCCTTGGCGGCGCCACGGAGCATCTTCATGTACCACTCGCGCAACTTGTCGCTTTTAGGGACTTTTTGCACCTTCGGGTGACAATACAAAATGTAATCGTCGCCTTGGAACGGTGGGCACGCCCAAATAAAACACGAGGTGAACCCTCTTTGTTTGGCGTAATCCAGGTAGCCAATCAAAATTTGATGGTACACGAACGTTCTCAGTGCCATCGGTTCGCCGATGCTCGCGACGATACCTTCCGGGCGGAAGTATTTCACCGAGTCCAAATAAGACAAGTAAATGCGTCGTTTGTTCGGGTTTGGGCAATCCTCGCCGTACTCTTGGACGTAAATTGCCATCAAACACACGTCCACGCCCTCGTTTTTTTGAAAGAGCAAAATGACTCTATTCTTGTACAAAAATTCTTCCGGGAAACCGTCCTTCTTGAACGCATCCATGAACCGCTGTTTCGTGTCGCACTTCTTGTCGGTTTGCGATACGACACGAATGGTTAAATCCTCCGCGGTTGGCACCGTTTCGACCGGTATGCCGAGATGTTTCGCTCTCGCGACACGTTCCTCTGCCAAAGCATCCAAGACGCGCTTCTCCAAATAGTCGCTCAAAACTGTCTTCGTCAACGTCTTGGCCGGTTGCATGGAGTTGGGACGTTCAGACGTTACCGTTCGCTCTTGCTTCTCGATTTGCGATAAAATGCACGTAGGGCACGTGAAATGCGCTTCGCCGTGAGTGTTCTTCCTCCCGTTAAACAAGACACAAATTTGGTGATACCAATTGTTGCAGAAATCGCATTGGACCCACGGCTCTTCTAAATCTTCGTCGTTCTTCTTCTTAATCAAAGAGTTCTTCGGGAAGCGTTGGCCTTCGATATCGATGTGGCCTTGGATGGTATTATAACACGGATTACACCACGTGTCCTTACGCATCTCGCCTCCCGGAATGTTTGGGACGTGGTAGTACACTTGACCTCTCTTGATTCTTCCGACGCACGAGTAACAATACATCGGCGGCGGCTCAAACGTTAACCGTTCGACGCCGCAAGCGCGGCAGGAAGACTCCGTAGCGTTGGCAATAATCTTGTCGGCTTCTGCATCGCGCCGTCTCGCGGACATTGGCGCCACAATACCAGGTATTTTCTCTTTCCCTTCCGTCAGTCGTAAAGACGCCAAATGCGTTCGGATCTCCTCCGGCGTGAAACATTCCATCAACGACGTGCCTTCGCCTCCTGGTTTTCTATCCGCGTTTCCGGTCCCTTTCACCATCAACGGCGGAGGCATCAAATCAAACTGCGCTTGCGCCGCCTTGGCGGCCGCTTGTTCAGCTTTCGTCATCTTCTGTTTCTTCCCACCACCTTGCGCCGCAGCCGCCTGTTGCTGCGCGAGCATCGCTTGTTGCTGTTGTCGCTGTTTTAACATCGCCGACCGAACTGGGCCGCACACCGGACAACGCGGATCTTTGCAGTTTTGGTGGTGTTTCAACAACTCTCTGGACGCTAAACATCTCGGGTATTGGCACGTCGGTAACGTGCACTTCAAGACATGCTCCCACAAGTGCTTTGCCACGTGGCAGTGCGGCGTATACGGACACTTTCCTTCAGCCGCTTGACATTTCGACGCGTGACGAAGGAAGAGCAACCATCGCTGTTGCTTGACAATGTACGCTTTCTTGATTTGCTCGTCGGTTGATCCGGGCGGCGCGGATGCCCCCGGACGGATGTGTTGTTGCGTTTGTTGTGCTTGCTGTGCTTGCTGTGTCGCTTGCTGTGTCGCTTGTTGCTGTTCCGCCGCTAATCGAGCCGCAGCTTGCGCTTTCGTTTCTTTCTTCTTCTTCTTCCCGCCCGCTGCGGCTTGTTGCTGTTTGCTCGTCGCAGCGATCGCTTTCGCTCTCGCCACTTGCGCTTTCTTCTCAGCCGCAGTTAACGGTTTATTGCTAGTTGTAGTTCCTTGGTTAAATTGCGTCATTTGCGCTGCGGTTAATGGAACGCCGTTTGGTCCGAGCATCTGCATCGGCGCGTTGTTCCCGCCGCCCGGCGACCCCGCTTCTTGACCTCTAATTAATCGCTGTCCATTTGCTAAGACGTTTCCAACCCCGTTGATGGGTACCATTTGCCCTGGTGGCGGCATACCACCACTCCCAATCATCGCACCAGGTGGCACCGTTCCGTTCATTCCCATAGCGTTCGCGCTTCCAATCAACGCCGGGTTCGGTTGGCCGCCGTTCATAATCTGTTGCTGTTGCTGTTGCTGCTGCGCTTGCGCTTGTTGCTGCTGTTGTTGCATCTGCGCGGCTTTTGCTCCGGGCCTCGTCACCATAATCCTCGCTACGGCCTGTAACCTCGCCTCTAACGTATCTTTATCGCAATACTCCTCCTTCGTTCGCGCGCCTCGATACACCGCTTCTTCGAGACGCAACACAAAGTCCGGAAGCTTTTGTTGCCACTCTTTCGTTACGGACGGTTTGCGTTGTTGAAACAAACGTAATCTGTATTATTATACGTATTATCAAATGAAAGAGTAAATCATACACCTCGTCAGTTTAGGTTCTACTACCACAGTTCAAACGCGTTTCTTAACATCCAATCGATGCGACGTTCGCGCGGCGAAAACAGCCTCTCAAAGAAGACTTTCACACGTGTATTTGAAAACGAGTTTGGACCAAGAGAGAGAAAACCAAGAAAAAAAAAACAATCGGTTCTTTTCGCCGCGCGAATACGACCAAATAAAACGAATAAAACCACGAACAACAAGAAAACGTACATGTGTTGAATCAAGATTTTCCGTTGTGGAATGTCCTCGTCGCTTTGCCACGTCCGCCATTGCCCGCCTTTTCGCGTCGCCTCGGTCCCGTTGGATGCCATTTCCGATTACTCTTCGCTTTACAACTTTCTCTTTCTTTTCTCTGTTTTTCTCTCTGTTTTCTCTTTCAAATTTTTTTTTGTCTCTTCCTCTTCTGTTCTTTCGTGGCCCTTCTTTAGCCTTCGAAAATTTCTACCCTTTCGCGCAATCTCACTCGACCTCCGCGTATTCTCTTCTTCAACACGCGCGCGATCCGAAGTTTCTTTCCGATCTTTTTCGCTCCTAACGAGGCAAACGCAATCTAGCCGATCAAATACCGGTGGATTTAATCGGTTTTTTACGACGTAAAGTGCTCAAAGAGGACGATGAATGGAACTCTGGTGCGCGGTGGAGATTGGGAGAGATTTTGATTTGTGTGTGTTGCCTCTCCAAGCAGCACACAAAGTTTTTGCAGGCAAACAAGCTGAATTTTTTTTGAAAAGAGATGAAAACAAAGCGACGCTCTGTTGCTTTTCGTGCTTTCTGTGCTTTTTCTGTGCTTTCTAAGAAGCGCTCTTCTCTCTCTCTCCGACGAGAAGAAGAATCATCGCGGGGAGATGATTCCGTTCATCTTCTTCTTCTTCTTCTACAGCTCGTCCTTTCCCTATTTACTTTGGGGAAAAGTTTTTTTACTAAAGACGACACCACATACGCCTTTTCGTTCGCAGAGAGGGTGTGTGTGTTTTGGTCGTTTTGCTCTCCTCTCTCGCGTATTTTTCTTTTTTTGTTACTTTTGGCTTTGGGCAGAGCTCTGTGCTCTCTTTTGCTCTGCGCTTTTTACGAGACTTCTACGAACACGTTTTTATCATTCTTTTCCCCTCTATTTTTCCCCTCTATTTATCCAAATGCGTAAACACATTAAAGTTTTTATCATATCGTAATACACATATAAAAATAGAAAGAAGAAGATGATGTTTTACGGAGTATCATCGTCTGTGTCGTCTGTATCGTTCGTATCGTCGATGAGAAGGACAGCAGAGAACAACAACAACCACGGCAGAAGAAGAGCAACGACGACGGCGCAGAAGAAGAATTTGAGGAGGGAAGTCTTGTCGTCGTGTGGTGGGAGTTCGCGGGGGTTGCGAGAAGAACGCAGGCGTCGAAGCGCCCACGCGAAAAGAAGGGAGAAGAAAATAGAGGATTTCTCCTTCTCGCCGCTGTGGGTCGCGAAAGCCGGGTCGTCGGCGAACGCCGAGTCTGAGTTTTACGCCGCTCAAGATGCTCGACACAAGGCGTTCCTCGTCGCCAACGAACTGAAAAAGAAGAAAAAAGTACCAAAAATTGTAAAGAGAACGGTTTCCGCGTTGGTTTTAGGCGTTTTGGCGGCGTTTTTCCTCGGGTTTGGAGGGTGGTTCTGGGTCGCTTTGATTGGTTTGTGCGCGTACGCGTCCGGGACGGAGTATTTCGAGTTGATGTCGAAAGTGAACGAGGAGCTGCCGCACCCGCCGCCGAGGTGGGCGGCAAAGTGGATAACCGCGTGTTCGGTGTTTTTGTGCGTAATCTTGCACGTCTCCGGGGGAAGATCGCTACCAGTGACGATGGCTATGGTTGCCGCGTTTTCCTGCGCGGTCGCGGCGTTAATTTCGAACGAAGAGTCGCACTTCATTGAATTCACGACGACGTTGTTTGGATTATTTTATTGCGGGTTTTTGCCTTCGTTTTGGATTAAACTGAGAGCGATGTCTGGGATTCCGTTGGCAATCGATCGAGCCGGGTCTATCGTTTCCAGTTGGCCATTGCAGCTAGGAGGACCGACGAGTTGGACTTTAGGCGTCTCCATCACGTTGATGACGGTGTTGTGCGTCGTCTCTGCGGACGTCGGGGCGTATTTCAGCGGTAAAAATTTTGGCAAAAAATTCTTCGGGAAGAAGTTGACGACGATTTCGCCGAATAAAACCATCGAAGGCGCCATTGGTGGTGGGATTTTTAGCATCGCGTGTTCCGGAATATGCTGGTATTTGTTGGGGATTCCCGAGGAGTTGTGGAGAACGTTAATTATCGGAGGCTTTATTTACGCGAGTTCAGTTTTCGGAGACTTGTTGCAATCGGTGATGAAGCGCAACGCCGGCGTAAAAGATTCCGGAAAGTTTATCCCCGGTCACGGCGGATTTTTGGACAGATTTGATTCGTACATGTTTACTGGCTCGGTGACGTATTACTTGACGCTCGCTTTAATAGTTGGATTGAATATTCGCCCGAAGTATTTCGGCGCGTAAACAGATTGTGTTTTTAATTATTACTCTTTGCGAAAGAAAAGTCATATCATACATATTCACAAGAACTATATTTTGCTATTTAATCTATGCTCTATTTATATGTGCTCACGCGCGCCTACGATATATGTATAACCTAATTAAACTATTCTTTGCCTACAATTCTCGCTTCCTTAACACTATGTACGAGGTTGTTCCAAAATGCCATCGATCGAACGTCACCACGTCGCAAATATCTCCTACGCTCTCCCTGACTATCTTTTCTATGTCCTTATTCCAAGCGCATCCCCACTTCTTTTCGTGCATATCAACGTGCGCGTCTAAGATGTTCGAGAGCCAATAGTCGTGCACGCTTCCTTCTGGGGGACGTCCGTGTTCCAACATCAATATCTCGCCGTTTGGTTTCGTCACCCGCGCGAGCTCCTTCACAACCTTCCCTGGATTCGCCGTGGAGCAAAGTCCAAACGTCATCACGACGTAATCAAAACTGTTCGATTTCTGTTTCATCCGCGTCGCGTCGTCCACTTCTGCTTTGATTTCAGTTCCACCATCGTTACCTACCCGCGAATGAAGAAAAATTTTCTCTCTCGTTTCCTTCACCATCGCCGCCGACGCGTCCGTCAACACCACGCGCTTCAACATCTTCTCCCCAAACGGATACTTGTTCAAATTCCGGCCGGTTCCACACGCCGCTTCCAACACGTCTCCTTTATATGCTCTCCGAACTAAACGCGTGCGTAAGAAATCGATGCCGGTGAAAAACTCGTGAAAGTTCAATTCGTCGTCAAACGTTTTCGCCAATTTGTCGTAAGTTTCAATCGATGATGATTTCGACGGTGTCTTCTTTTTTGTGCTCTCATCACGACAAGAAGAACAACAATTTCCCGAAGGTGGTCCAAGCGCGACGCCGTACCCGACGCACAGGCCTACCGATGCCGTCACCGTCGCCAATCCAGTCGTCAGAAACAGTCGAATAAAACTCATTATTCATATCTTGTTGTGACGAAAACGGACGAAGGAATTTCCCTTTTTTTTGGGCAGTTGGGTGCCTAAAATTGAGTTTTTGAGGAGAGGGAAAAAAAATCAAAAATCAACTGCAGAATCTCTCTCGCATATATATTCACAAACATAATACTACTCTCTTCTCATCAACGCGCAAAAAACGGCTCGTTTGTTGTTGTCGTTGCTGCCGTGTGTGTGTGCATGTCGACGTAGACGACGGCTTTTTTTTTCTCGAAGAAGAGAGAGGACTTATGATGAGAAGAGAGGAGAAGAAGAAGAGGGATGATTTGATTTTTTACGCGAATCTGTAGGAGTCGTCGCTTCTTTCTTGCGGTAGTATTAAGATGGAAAAGAGACCACCACCACCACCATCAGAGGAGGAGGAAAAGAAAAAGAAGCAACGACAGGGAGGAGAGAACAACAAAAAAAAGCAGAACGAAATTCCGATTCTTCTGAGAGCGGTGTACGGTCGTCACGTGTACACGGTGCGAGAGGCGATTCGAAAAGTGTGCGAACAGTTTCATGGAGCGCCGAAAAGCGTGATGAAAAATTTGGAGGATAAAGAGAGAGATTCGAGAGCGTACGCGAGAGGCGTTTTGGACGAGTCGTTTATAGCGCTACCGGAGAGGTTACCACCGCTGGTGATGAAGAGTTCCGCGGAGGAAGAGGCCGAGGAGGAGGAGGAGGAGGATTTGGGCGCGCGCGGATATCCGACGATGAGTTCGCCTCCGGCTATCGGGAGACCGACGGCGAAGGAACGCGTGGCGACGGTGCAGATGAAGTTTTTCAGCGCTCGGCAGAAGCCGAATAACGCGTTGTGTTTTGGATTGACCAGGTTTGCCAAAGGGAGAGACGAGAGGAATTGCGTGAATAGTGCCGAGGCGTTCGCGACGAGCACGCATTGGGGGACGTTGTGGGATCGCGTAGGGGACGAGATAGCGGAGTGGTTGATGTTGTACGCGAGCGGGTTCGCGAGTTTGACGTCGACCTCGACATCCACAACGACGGCGAACGCGGAGAAGAGCGTTCGACAGTTATTTGAAACGAGCGGTGCGCCGACGGTGATTGCAAAAGCGAAGAAGAAAAGTAAGAAGCGTTCGCGTGGTCGCCGATTGAGTAGCGAGAAAGAGGAGAGATTGGTTCAAATTCTGGGAAAACCAATCACATCTGAGCATGTGGTTTTTAAGGCGTCTATGGATCGCGCGAACTGTACGTATAAGAAAAGCGCGGCGAGCGCGCTGGCCTCCGGGGTGAGTCACCACGAGTCAATGGCGAACTACAGCAGCGTTTTCTCGCAAGGCGCGAAGAAGATGAAGAAGAAACTCACTCCAAAACAGATTAAGAAAGTAAAACGGAGGAAAGCAAAGCGCAAAGAGTACGCCGATATGAAGAAGAAGGCAAAAGAAGGCACTGGAAAAGTAGAAAATGGACAACCACAACAATTGTCGTCGAAAGAAGACGTGACGATGAAACAAACGACGGTGAACGCGAACTTTGTTGTCGTAGGTAACGAGGAAAACTCTGTGCTTGAAGCGACGCCGGAGGAGGACACTCAAACGACGAAGGAAGATACGCCTATTCTGAGCACGCAAGAGCTCGAGGACGATGATTGGTGCATACCAGAAACGCCTTCGCAATCTAACGGTGACGCAGACGACGACGACGACGCAGGTGTTCAAGGGACAGCAGAAGATGATATGAATGATTCTCCAGTCAAAAATAAGAAGCGAGGGAGAGAAACGAGGAAGCCTCGTCCGCCGAGCTGGGTTCGACGCAAACTGGCGAAAGAGCGCGCCGAGGCTGAGGCGAAAGCGAAGGAAACGGCTGTCGAGGCGAAAAGAGAAGAAACGAACACCACGAGTTTTATTGCCACCGAAAGTATGGGAGAGGACGAGAAATGGGCCATGCTCGCTCGATACGCGGAACAATCGAAACAACGTAAACTCGAACGTCTCGCGAAGGAGAAACAAGAACAAATCCAACAAGCCGAGTTGAAAGCAAAAGCCTCGCGCGTAATTGGCAAACAGACGAAGAGGAAGGATGTTAAGAAGACAGTTGACGCGAACCACCCGAGAAATATAGTGTTAGATCGATCTCCGGCGCTATATTGCTCGACATTCTCCAAACGACCTGGTTTTCCTGCGAAACATATCCTGCGATGCAACGGGTCGAGCATAAACGCTTCGCGTAAACTGTATGCAGATATCTTTGGAGCGAAGAAGCGGAAAGTAAAAACACCACTGATGCATCAACAACGAATCAACGATCCGCGAATGGTTATGAGTCAAGCGCCGTCGAGCTACATGTCCTCCGAGCATCAAGAAATCATCCCGACGCAGCTCTCGCAGAAAAGCCCGCGAATGACCATACGCATCTCCAAATCGCACCGGAAAAATGTTTTACCCCTCCTTCGACGCACGTTACGACGTGCAAAAAAGTGCAACTTTGCTAAACTATTAGATCTACACTGTCCGGTGAAACGTTCCGATTGGAGAACGGCTGATACCGAGCAATTGGTCAAATTGAACTCGTCTCACAAGGACGTTTCGAGCTTCATCTGGGCTATTCTCCGCGGGGTACTTCCAAAACAGTTTCTCGGGTCAAAAACGACCACAAAGAGGCGTTTACGCGAGTTTGTCTCGAGAATCGTATCTTTGAGAAGAATCGAGAGGTGCACTTTACACGAAGCTATGATTGGTGTGAAAACATCGGACTATGCATTCTTGGATAATGTGGATTATCGCCGCTGCGCGAAGAAGAAAATACAAAAGAAGATGGTGACAGTTGCCGAGTTTGAAGCACGAAAGCGACGGGTGGAGAAGATTATACTTTGGATTATCAAATCCATCGTGTTCCCCGTCATCCGTTCGCACTTTTTTGTCACCGATACCGATCACGAGCGACAGAAAATGTACTATTATCGCAAAGGCGTCTGGTCGCGAATTGTTCGCGCAAAGAATAGAGAATTCGTCACCAGCGGAAGGTACGAAAAGCTTTCTGAGAACGACACAGAAAACACGCTTTCGCACCATTCTTTGGGATTTTCTCGAATTCGTTGGAAACCAAAGAAAACAGGTGTTCGCCCGATTGCCATGCTCGGACTACCGGCGAGTATGCGTTTAACGAGTAAAAAGCGAGACGGGAGCGGCTTCAGGAAGAAGATGAAATTTGAATTCGAGCCTGTGAACGATCGTCTATATACGATTTCAGACATACTTGACCACGAAATTCGAGCAGATGAGACGTTAATGGGGAACTTTGTGAGTGATTACGACGAGACGATGAAAATATACGCGCCTTTTGCCGAACGATGGAGAAGGAAGCAGGGGCTCTTGAATACCGACGAGGTGGATGAGGTGGTAGACTCCGAGGACTCTCCGGAGGATATCAACAAAACGAAAGCGACTGTGAAAGACAAGAAAAAATTGTCGAAGTTATACTTCGTGTGTGCCGATATCAAAGCTGCTTTTGATTCCATTCCAACGGAAAAGCTCGAAACTGTCATATCGAGTTTGTTCAAGAAACAGGAATACGCCATGCTTAAATACCGGACGCAGAGCGTGCTCGGAAACAGATACGCCACACGAAAAGTTGCGTTTGCCACGGAAAATGTTGAAGACACAGGGATGGATATCGTACACAAGAATTCATCAGGATCCGCGATAACTTCATCGCAAACCGATGCAAACACCGCGACGGCGGACGAGAATATAAAATACTCGAAGAAGAAACTACCCGGTCCAATCTTTTCACCAAACGAGAGCGACGTCGGTCGGCGTGCGCTCGTCAAAACGCTCCCACCCGGGTCCGTGTCTATCGATTTAGGTAAAACGCGCACTGCATATCGTCATCAGGCGCTGAACACGCTTCGTGAACATCTCGGAAACACGCTCGTGAAATCACACGGTTCCTTATTCCGTCAAAAGATTGGCATTCCACAAGGTTCGATTCTTTCCACGAAACTATGCGCTTTGTTTTACGCGCACATGGAGCAAACGCAATCGATGGCCGCGTTCGAAACTGAGATTTATAAAGGCACGCCAAAGAAGAAAGTTTTGAACGAAGGGTACGGCGACGGTGTTTTTATGCGCTGGACGGACGATTTACTTTTTGTCACGGACAATTTCTCTAGAGCGAAACACTTCTTGAACTCTTTGCTCGACGGTATTGCCGAATATGGCGTGGGAATCAATCCGACAAAGACAAAGATAAACTTTGATCATCTGGAACGCAGATTAGAAAAGAATGTGGAATGTAAAGACGGGTGTGAGTTTATTCCATGGTGCGGTTTGCTTTTCGACACGCAAACGCTGGAAGTGCGCGCGGATTACTCCAAGTATCTCAACGTCTGGCTTCGCGAAACAATAAATCTTCCGAGTTCACATTTGGCGTGGAAATACCTCTCGAACAAAACGCGGTCGTATTTGAACCACAAACTCTGCGCGCTTTTATACGACCCAAGAGTAAACAGTCGTGAGACTATTGCGACAAACATGTACCAAGCGTTACTCTTGTGTGCGGCAAAAACAACCTCTTACGTGCGTGCGGTAGAGGCAGTTCCCGGCGTTACGCCGTGCGGCCACGCACTTTTGAAACGCGCCATCGAAAGCGCCATAAGTTATGCGCGAACCGGTGCTCGAAAGCGGTTACTAGATAGATATCTAGATCCAAACTTAGTGCCATCCGAAAAAGTTTCTCGCGCGTTAGGTTTACTCGCCTTTCAAAAGTACTTTTCTTGGTATTCTCTGGTTGGCAGAAGGAAGAAGAAGAAGAACAAAACGAAACACGAGGAAACCGCCGCGTGGCTCCGCACACAACTTTCCCTCTCGCGTTCGATGAGTGAAACCGTCACAGAAGTCTCTAAAACAATCACCCCAGCTTGTAAGAATGAGTTCTTTGAAAGCATCCGAGCTTGATTAAAATATCAGAGCAAATGTATACATACACAGTAGAAAGCGATAGCGATAGCTTTTTGTAGAACCTGTAGAGTAGCGAGTAAAATCAGCTTCTTTTGGCTGCGGAATCTCGACGCCAAATTTGCTTAGTACGGACGACTTCGTTTTTGCGGAGCGCAAAAAGCAAAAGTACAAAATGCACATTCAGAAATTCTTCTCTTTCGTTTGTTTGTTTGTGGCTCAGGTGCCTCAGAATAATACTCCACACCCAACAACAACACACCGCTTGCTCACCCAAAAAATGTTTACGCTTTCCAGCAAAACATCTTTACCGCACGCGTTGTTCACGGCCAAGCACCCGAGGCAAAAGACGTCGTCCAACAAACAATGCGCGACGACGAAAGCGGTCGTGAACGACTCGCCGAGAATAATCGTCGAAAACGACGACGAGACGAAGAAATTTCGGTTGAGAGATCACCAACGGGAGGTTATTCGAGACATGTCTGGCTTTGCCGGCGGGGAGGTAAGGATTATATATACGCGTGTACTTTTTACGCCGCGTCGTTTTCGGTGCATCTTCCAAACTCTTTTCGTCCGTTTGTGATCGTCGCGTTTATACGCGTGCGATTGAAGAGCAGCGAGCGAGCGAGCGAGAGAGAGAAATTCGCATCGCGGAAGTTCCCCGTGACGTCTCCACCAAAGAGAAGGGAGAGATAAGAAATTGAATTTTGGTAAACGCGCTTTCAAACGCGACGCGTGGTGGCGTTTTATATTCTTCCCTCGTGCTCGTTCTTGTTGTTATTCGCGGACACAACTCGCGCGCCAGATGCGTGTTCTGTACTCACCTCCTTCTCTTTCTTTTTCTCTCTCTCTCTTGAAAAATTCTATTTTAAAACAACAGCTCATGGGCCTTCTGAAAGACACCAACAAAAACTGGCAACCGCAAGACTTTCTCCCGGATCCGGAATCCGAACAGTTCTTGGACGAAATCAAGGAAATCCAAGAGAGATCGAAAGGAATTTCGGACGATTTGATGGTGGTTTTAGTCGGCGATTTAATCACGGAAGAAGCTTTACCGACGTACATGAACATGTTGAACACGTTGGAAGAGACGAAGGATACCACGGGCGCGGACGGGACGCCGTGGGCGCAATGGACGAGAAAGTGGACCGCGGAAGAGAACAGACACGGTGATTTGATGAACAAGTACATGTGGATGACTGGTAAGTGCAACATGAAACCGATCGAGACGACTATTCAGAATTTGATTGGAAGCGGGATGAACCCGAAGACGGACAACAATCCGTATTTGGGTTTCGTATACACGTCGTTTCAAGAGAGAGCGACGAAGGTTTCGCACGGGAACACCGCGAGAATGGCGTTGGAGGCTGGCGACGATAAGTTGGCCAAGATTTGCGGCATTATCGCCGCCGATGAAGGCAGACACGAGATTGCGTACCAAAGAATCATCGACGAAGTAAAGAAGAGAGATCCAGACGGAGCGGTGTTGGCGTTCGCGGATATGATGAGGAAACAAATTACCATGCCGGCGCACTTGATGGACGATGGTCAGCACAGAGCGAGAACGGGGAGAGATTTGTTCAGCGATTTCGCCGCCGTGGCAGAACGATCGGGCGTGTACACCGCGGATGACTACGCGGATATCATGGACCATTTGATCAAGAGATGGGAGATCAACTCCATGACTGGTTTGTCGGTGGAAGCGATGGAAGCGCAAGAATATTTGATGAAACAACCGGGTCGTATTCGTAAATTAGCGGCATTCGGTAAAAAGAAAGCGGCGAAGAAAGGGCCGATGACGGAATCGTTCTCTTGGATCTTCGACCGTGAAGTGCAAATCAATTAAAATACAAAAAATTTCTAGAGAACGACGACGACGACGACGACGACAAAAACTAAAGGAGAAAGAGAGAGGGGAAACCACTAGACATGTACAAATATTATTAAAGACTCGTTTTTAATAAGAATTTAAAAAGAAGCTTATTACTAATGCTATTGATGCTCTACCTAGGTTCTTTTCTCTAAGCGCCTTGCCGAAACGTCGCCTCTAATCGAAACGAAAGAAACGAAGTATCCACGTGCGTTTGCAACGGAAGCAACTTCAAGAACCCATCGACGTGCTTCTGAAACTCGTTTTCGATGGAATCTAAACTTTCCTTCGCGCCCGTGACGAAATCTTCGCTCAAATAGTCTTCGCCTTCCTTGGATTCGCCAAAATCGACGCCCCATTGCTGATTCATCTCGCGCTCGACGATACGTCTTTGATCGGATTTTCGCACTCGCGAGGCATCCTCGATCGCTTCGTACAGCTTGAACGTGTGTGATTTGAACTTTTGTACCGAATCGAAAATCAGCTGTAAACTTCGTTGCAAAACTTGCGATTTCGTGCCTAACAACGCCTTTTCGATGACTGAATTCAAATAGTTTTCGTGACCGGCGATGATGGAATCTAAATCGTCATTTGCCGCGTTATGGGATAATTTACATTCAAACTCGTTCCAAGACGGTTCCAAGACTTCAAACATAACGTAATACTGGACATCGCTTATCAATGCGTGCATGGATTGTCGCACGCGATGACATCGCGCCTGTTCAACCTCTAACGCTTTGCCGATGTTACCACCTAAACCTTCGCGTTGGAATCTGGACGAAACCGTCGGTTTCATGGCTTTCCATAACTCGCACAGCGTATACTCGGCTCGTTTCAACTTCCAAAGGAACGTGAACGCTCGAGAATATCTTCCCATTTCACGGTCGCTGAAGATAGTCGTCAACGGTGCGCGGAGTTTGTACTCGAGAGAAAACACGTCCCATCCTGTTTCATCTTCCAGCGGTTTCATCAGGCGCACGCTCAAAGCATCGATAACGTGCTGATCTGCTAAACAGGCGTTGGAAACGCGAACGGCGGCGTCTAAATTACCTCGCAATGAATATTGCGATATACCTTCGCGACTCATCGGGTCGATTTCTTTATCGAGCTCGTCGTGGATGGATTCCATGAGCGCGTGAATGAAATCGCCTTGGCCTAACAACAAGTACTGCTTCAACGCGACAAAGTGTGCCTTGAGACGATAGTGTTTGAATAAGGATTCTCGGACGGCTGAGTCGGCTACGCGTTTAGCGTTTGAAATGATATCGGGCAGCATTTTGACGAGCTTTTCAAAACTATTCTCGTCGTCAGAAGTAAACGCCGTCGACGCCGTCGATGTCGACAACGACGCAAAGAATTCGTCAAAATGTTTCAAAATCGTACTCGATACGTCACCCCATTTCTCGTCTTTGCACGCGTTCTTCAAAAACGCAATCGCCGCGCCACACTTCAAGGTTTCGTTTGCCGTTTTTGAGGATATGAAAAACGGTTTCGAACTCTCGTCGATGACAAAGCCGCTCTTCCAAGACACCGACGAAGAAGGTAATCGACCGTCGTCGACGATCTCGTCGTCGGAATCGAAGCGGTACCATCGGTTTATCGCCTCTACATCATCATCGTCGTCGTCATCGTCGCGATCTTTGTCCATCGCGTGGACACTATCGATACTTTTATTTCTGTGACGATAATAACGATCGTTTCTTTGTACGAAAAACTCGCCAATCATGGTTCCCGCTTTGTTACTGGTACCCTCGGCTTTAAAACTCGAGTCGCCTCTCGCGCACCATTCTTTCATCGCTTCAAAATACGGTTTAGCAGTTTTCGCCAAGACGCGTCGAATGATGCCATCGTGGACGACATCACCGGTATCCGAATGCCTGTATAACTCCGCGAGTAACGAGCCGCCTCTTAAATGTTCTACTGCGTCGCATACGATGGCTAAAGCGCGCATCATTCGTTTCGGCTCGTCTAACCAGACGAGAAGTCGTCTGAGCGTGACGACGTCTGAACCAGTCGGTGCGATGGGATCAGAGATGACACCGTTACTTCCATTTCTATCACGTCTACCACTTCTATGCGACGTCGTCGCTAAACTATCGAACGATCTATCGTTGAGCAAAACTATATTATTCGCCTCGTCGTCCTCTTCTTCCGCTTCACTGATGTCGTCGTTATTGTTCTGCACTTTTGCCTCCAACACGGCTAACATTTTGTAGTGTTTCGACAACTCGTTCGACAGCGCGCTTCGAAACGCGCTCCTCGTCGCGCCTTCAGTTTCCTTTGCAAATGCCGACGTCGGCGCATCTGACGTCGATTTCACCTTTCTATACAACCATCCGAGCTCGCAAATTTTCCTACACGCGTGTCTTCTCCCTGGAGCAATCGGCGCGTCTTTCGGAAAAATGACGTACGCGTCGTTCACGAGATCAAACTTGATGTAGTTACCATCGATGCCATTGCACGCGAATATGCAATCTCTCACTAACTTTGACTCCGCGACTTCGCCGTTTCGTCTTCGTTCCAACGCTAATCTATTGAAAGCGTCGTCTCTCGGACCGCCGACTGGAGACGATACCGCCGCGGTAGACGGTGAGATCATCTTGTGTCGGTGGCTCGGCGTCAAAGCTCTCGCCATGGTCGCCAGCGTCTCCTCGTGTTTCTTACTTTTCCTACTCCGTGCTCTTCTCTCGCCGCCCGAAGAAGTTATCGTCGTCGTCGTCGTTCCAAAAGTGTCGTTCGCCAACAACCGCTCCACCGTCGCCGAGCGTCCACGCCGCGTCGTCCGATGGTGGTCTCGTCCCGGTGTTTGCAAACCGTAATACCCGTTATCGTCGTCGTCCTCCTCCTCCTCCTCCTCTTTGACCGTCCTCGCCGGCGAATCGAAATACTTCTTCTCTTCTCCTTCTGAGACGTCCTCCTCCTCGTCTTCCTCTCTTCGAAGCTTCCAAAGCAGCTGAAAAATCTCCCTCTTTTTCCCCACGCTTCTTTGCCACGCCTCGTCCGCGTGTAACCTTTCGTGTAACCTCGCCACGTCCACCGCGACGTCGAACCCTTTCCTGTCGCGAACTTGGTCTTTGATTTTATCCAGAATCGAATATTCATCCTCTATGTCGTCATCGACTAAAAACGCGTTCGTTGTCGTCCCCGTCGTCAAAGTGCTCCGTAAAATCCGATTCGCGAATCGTTCCAAATACTCTCTCTCCTCGAGAGATAAAGAAGAAGAACGGCAGACAGTGCGGACGAGTCTCTGAGTCGTTCGAACGAGGCGCGTGTTTTCGTCCTCCTCATCCTCCTCCTTTACTCGTTGTCGTTCCGACATCATCCAAAGGTGTTCGTTGTGTCGTCCGTTCTCTCTCTTTCGTGTCTGTTGACTTTTGAAAATTTTTTGTCGTTACATCGAACACCCTAAACATATATTTTTTAAAATTCCGAAACGCTTTTTTTTACTCAAGCGACAAAAAAAAAGAGATTGAGAAAAAATGGACGTCGACGACGACGACGACGACGTCCAGGTAGATGATGAAGCTTCCAAACAACATTTGCGGATGAAGGACGACTCTGATGGCTTTTGCGACGACGACGACGAGGAGAAAGAAAGGCGGCGGCGAATTGTTGGGTCATCATCATCGAAACAAAAAGGAGACGTGAATTATGCGATTATTGTTGAATCTCGTTTTGGCGAGGGGGTGTCGTCGTCTTTATCGTCGAAAGGGAACGGCGCGCTGACCACCGCGAAGACGAAGGGGGGAGACGAGGAAGAATACGAAGAGGACGAGGAGAGAAGAGAAATGACGCCGTACAGACCGACGTATGGCGTCGGAAAAGAAAAAGGGGAACTTTTGGGAAAAAAAGAGGATCCGGAGGAAGAAGACAAAGAAGAAGAAAAGTTCGCGTCCATGGAGGAGAAGTTTACGAACGAGGAGTGGTGGGACTCGACGACGATGCGAGACGAGAACGCGGGCGAGTTTATCGTGAACATCGAAGGAGACGACGAAGAGACGAAATTATCGCCGGAAGAAGTTGTGTACGAAGAAGATGAAGATTGGTTCAACAGACCGGTGGACGAAGACTCGATCACCGGCATTCGTTTACCCGTGGTCGTACAAAACGTGTCGTACAAAGTAAAGCATAGAACGAAGAAGAACGAGATGATTAAATTATTAAACGAAGTATCCGTGGTGTTCCAACCGTGTCGAGTGACTGCGCTCATGGGCCCAAGTGGTGCTGGGAAGACGACTTTGTTGGATGTCATCGCCGGAAGGAAGACGCAAGGAACGTTGGAAGGAAAGATTTTCGTCGGCGAGAAGAAATCGAGCTCGAAAGTTTTGAAGAGTTGCGCGGCGTACGTCGAGCAGTTCGATAACTTATTACCGACGCTAACTGTGAGAGAAACGTTATTATACGCGGCTGAATTGAAACGACCGAACGTGAAGGATAAGTCGCAAGCCGCGCTCGCCGCGGAGCAGAGAGTCAAAGACGTGGACAAGTTACTCGATACTTTGCAGTTGCGTTCGTGCGAACACACGGTCGTGGGATCGAATCTCGAGCGAGGTATATCAGGTGGTCAAGCAAAACGAGTGAACATTGGGATTTCGCTCGTGACGAAACCGCGAATTCTTTTCCTCGACGAACCGACATCTGGGTTAGACTCTGAAACGTCCTGCGGCATCGTGAAAACGTGTCGCGATCTCGCGGATGGTGGCGTCAACGTCATTGCCACCATTCATTCGCCATCCGCGGCTGCGTTTCAGCTCTTCGATAACTTGGTAATGATGAAAATAGGCTCGGTGACCTATGCTGGCGCTCTATTTGGCGCAAACGGTGCCGAGGCGTATTTTTACGACATGGGATTCTATTGCGAACCGACGCTAAACTTTGCGGATTTTTTGGTATCGACCAACGCGACGGACGAGGAAGATTTTGTCGCCAAGTTTAAGACATCTATGCACGCGAAACATAATCGCGATTTGGTTCAAAGCTCAGTAAATAAAGCGGTTTCGTTCAAGAAATCGACTTCTTCGTCAAAGGCATCAAAAGGAGGAGGAGGACGGAAAACACTACCACCGTCAACAGCACCGTCGAGCGGAAAAGACGAAGAAAAAGGGGAAGAAGCAGAAGAGGAGGAGGAGGAGGAGGAGGAGGAATACATCGAAGGCGTTCCGGATCACAAACCGATAAATTCCTTCGACGCCGCGAAAACCCTTTTAAAGTACCGCGCCTGGTGCAACTACCGCGACAAAAATTTTATGGGAGCTCGCGTCGTCGGTCACGTCGTCTTCTCTATCGTCATGGCCTCCATGTATTGGAAGCAAGGCGATGAATCCGCTTACTCCACCAACGCCGCTCAAAACGTCGCCAACCTCCTTTTCATGAACAACGTCCTCCCCGCTTTTGCCTCCGCGGCGTACATGCCTTCCATTCTCATGGAACGCGGTCTTTTCTACCGCGAACTCGACGACGGGTGCTACACCGTCTGGTCCTACGGTTTGTACAAAACCATAGAAGAAGTCCTCGTCGCCATTCCAGTCGCCATGCTTTCGCAACTCATCGTCCACTACGGCTGTGGTCTCCAGGGCAACTTCTTCTACGACTGGATGGTATACTTTGCTGTCGGCCAATGTGGCGCTGCTTTAGCCTACGTCGTCGCCTCGGCTTCCAAAAACATCGACGTCGCCAACGCCGCCTTACCCGTCTACAACGTCCTCCAAATTCTCTTCTCCGGTTTGCTCATGCGAGAACAACAAATCCCAAAAGGTTGGGAGTGGTGGCCACCAACCTTATTCGTCCGATACGGATGGAAAGCACAAATGTTGAACCATTTTAACGGCGTTTTCAAAAAATCCTCCTCCTCATCTTCCTCCTCCTCCTCATCCGCCACCGGGGTCTTCTACGACGAATTCGGCGTCAAATCCTTATCCGCCACTGAGTTTTACGACGCCGAAGGTACCGTCTCCTTAAATCTCCTCATCGTCGCCTTCATTTGCGCGTGGTGGATGGTCTTCGCCGGTGCAGTCATGAGTACCGTGAGGCATCAGAACCGTTAGAAACTTCAATTCATTACGTTCGGATCTTCGATCGATCGGGAAGAAGAGTAGAGGTGCTCACATTTTGTTATTCATTTATTTTTTTATTTCCATTTCATCTACACAAACAACAACCAAATTTAACGAAAATTCGTCACTTCATCATCATGCGTTCGATCGCGACGCAGACGACGATTACGACGACTGCTACCAACAATAATAATAATAACAACAATGGGAACGTATTTTTGAGGCGTCTTCGTTGTTCTTCGAGCGATGCTCATCAAAGTGATAAAAAAGCAAGGACAGCAGCGCGTAGAAACGGACCGGAAACGACAACGACGGTTGCCTCATCATCATCAGAAGAACAACAACAACGTCGACATGGAGACGATTTTGCAGACGACAACGACGCGAATACTAAGACAAAGTCGTTTCCTCGCGGCAGACGAGAGATTTTGACTGTTTTAGGCTCTCTACCAGCGTCCGTGGAAGTTCTGAAAACGTTTACTTTCCCTGTCTCTGCACAAGCTTTAACGCCGAACCAAACGATAACGATATCGAAAACGTCCGAGAAAATGGCATCGAGTGGATATTCGTTCGTGAATCCAAGCATAGATTCCATGGGGTTTCACGCGTTATCGGATAACAAAGTGTACCACAACATGGCGACGATTGATAAAGAGGCGAGAGGTTTAGTCGGGTTACTTCCCGCGGGAGAGACGACCACAGAGGAGGTGGAGATGTTGCGAGCGAAGAAGAGCTTAGAGGCGTGCGGGACGGATTTTGAACGGTATAAAGTTCTCGTTGGGTTACAAAACAGAGACGAGAAGACGTTTTATAATCTGTTGCGAACGAACGTGGAAGAGTTGCTGCCGATTTTATATACCCCGACGGTTGGCGAGGCGTGCGTGAGGTTTGGAGAGATTTTAGATCGACCTCGCGGGTTGTGGGTGTCGTTGAACGACGCCGGTAAAGTGGAGAAGTTAGTGAAGAGGTGGCGAAACGAGGGCGTTAGGATTGCGGTGATTACGGACGGGGAACGGATACTAGGTTTAGGCGACCAAGGTGCGAATGGTATGGGGATCTCGGTTGGGAAAGGTATGGTGTACGCCGCCAGCGGCGTCAACCCGGAGTGGCTGTTGCCGGTCCAAATCGATACTGGAACGAACAACGAGGACCATTTGAAAGATCCACTATACGTAGGTTTACGAAAAAATCGAGAGAGGAGCCAAAAGTACGACTTGTTGTTAGAGGAAACCGTATTTGCAATTCGAAAACGGTACGGCGAGGACGTCATCATTCACTTTGAAGATTTCGCGCCTCGAAACGCGTTTCGCGTGTTGAAGAAATTTCAAAACGTGCCAGGCGTGGTGACGTATAACGACGACATTCAAGGCACCGCGGCAGTCACCGTGGCTGGTCTAATCGCGTCCACTCGAATCGAGAACGTTTTACCGTTAGAGAAACAAAACGTTTTGTTCTTTGGCGCTGGTCAAGCCAACGTCGGCGCCGCGGACTTGTTCGTGCGAGCGTTGAAATCGAGAGGACTGAGCGACGAAGACGCCGTGAAGCGAGTGTGGTTGTTTGACAGCAAAGGCGTTGTGACGACGTCGAGAGCAGATTCCGAGAACCTGTCCAGCGAAAAGAAAAGATTCGCGAGAACTGAATCCAACAACGCGTACGACGCCACCGATCTCCTCTCTGCCGTTCAACTCTGCCAACCGACCGCGTTAGTTGGCGCAGCCGCGGTCCCGAACGCCTTCTCCAAATCCGTTCTCCAGGAAATGGCAAAAAACAATAAACGACCAATCGTGTTTGCCCTTTCGAATCCAACATCCAAAGCTGAGTGCACGGCAAAAGAAGCCTACGAGTTCACCAGCGGCAAAGTTGTCTTTGCCTCGGGCACGAAATTTCCTCTCGATTCAGCCGCGCCTCAATTCCAACCCGGCTTTGCGAACAACGCGTTCATCTTCCCCGGCGTCGCCCGAGGCACCATCGCCTGCAAAGCCTCCTCGGTAACATCTGGCATGTTCTTAGCCGCCGCCGAACGCTTAGCCAAAGAAGTCACGAGAGAAGATCTCCTCGTAGGAAGCGTCTTCCCGAAAACAATAGACAAACTCAGCGACGTCGCGCGAGCGGTTGGCGTCGCCGTCGCCGAACGCGCGGAGAAAGACGGCGTCGCTCGAATCGAATCTGGAGGCAACGCGTTCTTCAGCGTATAATACTATGTGAATACTAGAGAAAACCGACAAAAACCACCCCGCAGTATATGTGTATATGTGTATGTATGTGTTATCGCTAAACGTATCGAATAGAAATGCATCATTCATCGTCAGTATCGCTCTAAACTTAACTTAACTTGCTTTTCCATGTGATGTAGCACCCACATGTGAAAAATCAGAAAAAGAGGATAAGACGTCATATTTATTGCTCTGCGCATTAAAGAGAAAAGAAACACAAAGAACCTCTCTGTCTGAACGTGAACGGGACCACCTCTGCGCGACCATAACAGAAGAAGATTGTTTCGTACAAAATGCATGTTTCCTGTTGTTGTCGTCTCCCCGGTGTTGTTTCTTTTGTCGTTGGAACCCCGGAATAAAGCGTTCTACTCTCGAGGAGAAAGAGGATGACGACGACGACGACGCGATGTTTTTTTACGAAGAAATCTTCCTCGTTTCCGTCGTCGAAATCGTTTAAGAAGAGGCTCACGAGACGAGACAGAAGAGGCAGAGGAGGAGGAGAAAGAGCGTTCGTTATTCGAAGCGCCGCGGTGGAAGGAAGAGACGAGGACGACGATTCAGACGACGACGAGTTTTCTTCGAATTCTTCCTCTAGGACGACACAGGACACACAACAACAACAACAACAACAGAGACCGCGAAAGTCGTATAGTTCGAAAGCCAATACGAATCGCAATATTGCGTTGGCGAAGGCGTTGACTAAAAATAATCAATCCTCTTTTGCCGCTGGCGGGAAAAGGAGAGAGAGAGACGACGAGATGGATTTGAAAGCGGCGTTGAGATTGTTGAAAGCGTCGCCCCCGCCGCCGCCGGCGAGAAGAAGGACGACGAGAAGCAGCGGCGGGAGCGGCGGCGCGTTGGAAGAGAAGAAGAAAGCGCTGACGAGCGAGCAACCGAGGAAGAAAACGTTGTCGGTGTCGGATGTCGTCGTCGGGAACGAGGAGAACGACGAGGAGGCGAAGACGAAGCGAAGACAGCGAAGACGTAGGAAAAGTTCGGGCGTTCGAAACGAAGGTTTAGCGGTGATAAATAATAGCAAGGATGGTAAAAAGAAGAAAGAAGGAAGCGGCGACGAAAGCAGCGAGAAGGATTCGCTCGATGGTGTTTTGTTGGACGCGCAATCCGAAAAGGCGTTGGGCGAAGCCGTGAAGGAGTTGTTGAGATTGGAATACATCGCTAAAGCGCTGGACGACGAGGAGTTTACCATGCGAACGAGAGACGAGGAGATGGACGCGAGGGACGAGGAGAATCCAATGGCAACCTCGGATGCTATTTTGAGCATTTTTGACGCAAAACCGAAAAACGCGATGGAGATAATAAAAAACGACGGTAGCGGTAAAAATAGGAGTAAACGGATGAAAGCCGAGGAGGATATCATGTACGAACGGAAATTCGCTCGAGCCGCGGAATTGAACGTGAACGAACTTCGCAAACGATTAGACGCCGGGAAACGCGCTCGACAAATTTTAGTCTCTAAAAACATCGGCTTAGCTCGACTGTGCGCGCACAGAACGATGAAACAGATAAACACCGAGGCGAATACGAACTTTTCGTACCAACTTTCAGATATGATTTCTGACGGGCAAGAAGGGTTAGTCAACGCTGCATCGAAGTACGATCCGTCTTTAGGTTTCCGATTTTCCACGTACGCGTACGCGTGGGTTTTGAGTAGCATTCAGAGAGGTTTAGATTCCAACTCGAACACGATTCGAACGCCGACGCATGCGCGAGTGGAGAAAATGAAGATTAAAAATTTAGAGAAAAATTTGGACGAATCGTTGGGACGAATGCCTACGGACGAGGAAGTTGCACGAATAGCAGGCGTAGACGTGAAGAGAATAGAAGCGATTGGTAACTTCGGGGTGAGTTACGCCATGCCACGCGCGACTGGGAGCGGAAACTTTTCCGGCGACATTGGCGACGCGTCGGAGATTTTGGTCGCCGATCAAGGCGATGCAAACGGGGCGACGGCAATGGCAGATTTTTGTACAACAGATGCGGAAGAACGAGCGTTGAAACTCGTCGAACGCGATTTGTTTAAAGACGATTTAGAGCACGTGTTTGATACGTTGCTTCCTCGCGAGAGGTTTGTTTTACGTCACAAATTTGGTTTAGACGAATTCGAAGACGAACGCTCAGGGCGAGGAAATCCAATGGCGAACATTTTAGCGAGAAAAATGGGTTTGAGTGTTAACGCCGTTCGATCGATTGAACAACGCGCGTTGGAGAAACTTCGTGCGCCGCAACGCGCGAGGATATTAGAAAAGCACGCCATGTTACCCGAAGCTAACTTTACGTTTTCATCGAATCCGTTGCGCATGGACGACCGACCAATCACCGGTGGCGTCAACGCCACAAACGCGAAGAAGAAATCGGTTGAAGAGGAAATATCGGATATTATATTAGAACGAGTAGAAGTTACACTTAAAAGTGAAGATGTCGAAAAGATTGCGCAAAGCAGCGCTCGAAACACGACCTGGTCTTCGTACGAGTTGAAATTAATGAGCGACATGCGAGGGAAGGGAATCCCTTGGAAGAAAGTCGCCGTCGCCATCGGTCGCACGGAAACGAGTTGTAAGCAAATGTACCGCAAAGTAGGAGGGTCCACGCGAAAGCACACGCCTTCGATGGACGAAAAAACTAAAGCCGCGATGCAGAAGATAGAAGAAGGCGATGCCATTATAAACGCCTAAATTTAGAATCCACCGTTGTAAAAATAATAACACGCCGCACAAAACTACTAATAATAAAACGTTAAATACATCTAAACCTAACTAGCTCAAGTACAACCCGTCTCTTTCCATGGACGGCGAAACGAGCGCTATTAACTCTTTCAAGTTGGTTTCGTTCTTCTCTCCTTTCGCAAAGACGCTCGTCACGCCATCGCTCCTCCCGGCGTAATGAGAACCGAGACGAGATATGCACTTTTTCGAGCTTCCGTAGCTCGTCGTCGCCTCTCCTATACCCGCATACGAACTCCCATTCGGTGGCGCGTTCCCTAGCGGGATTCGTAAGCCGTCGGGCCCAAACGACGGACCCTGGGCTCCGAAATCGAATATCGCCGGCGAGCCGACGTTTGGCAAAATCTCCATCCCACTCGCGTCGCCGTTCAGAAAACTTTGCTCGTTCTTAAACACGCACAAAAACGCAGCAGGGCAATCTCTGTAATCCTCCACCGAGAAATACCCGAGCGGATTATACGCCGCGAACCTCGCGTTTTTCGCCGTCTTCCCGAAAATCAAAGTCGGTCCTTTTCCGTCAACTCTCTCGTGAAAAGCCGAAGCCGTCCACCCATCTCTCGTGGCGTCGTACGCCAAAACAAGCTCCTCCCCGTCGATGACCGTGTTCGCGAGTAACTGGTACGCCGATTTCATAAACCCTTTCGGACTTTGCTCGATCAACTTTACTCGTTTCATCTCTTTTTCTTTTTGAATCTCCTTTGCATCTTTCGGAGTAAATGCTTTCAAAATGTTTTCCAAGAAGCCGTTCCGTATCGTCAACGAATGTGATTTTGTTCGCTTTTGTCCTCCTCGTTTCATCAAAGTGCTTCGTCGTCGGGTTAACGTTGATGATGGTGTTTTTGAGGACAAGGCATTGTTGTTATGCGTTGGACGACACGATGACATTCTCTTAAAAGTGGATAAAATGGCGTATCTTTCCCTAACTGTTTTGCTCCAAATTCGTCAAAAGTAAACAAAACGATGGCAACACCTACTTCAGCACTGCTGGCTGGAAAGCCTTTCGTCGTCGCGAAATGCGGTTCAAAGAAGAACAGCAACAACAAAGCAGTCGTTTCATTCACCAGACGACGATTCGGGTTGATTTTTCCATCCTCCTTTTTTCTTCTTTCCCAAAATTCGATTGGAAACGCATCGGCAAAAGAACAACTTTTATTAACCGGCGATTACGACACGGACACGAGAGACATCACCAAGCGCGTTCGGGAACTTCTGCGCGAAGGCAAAGGCGACGTGGAGTTATACCTTCAAAAGTTTGACGCGTACTCGCAACAGTATAAATGGGATCATAAAGGGCACACGAACTCGTTCGCGAGCTTGCTTTCGTTAGACCAAGTCGTAAGAAAGCAATACGAGTTCGCCGGGAAAACGCCGTGGGAGGTTCCACCGCTGTCGTCGAATAAAGGCGCGATGTTAGAAGCGTACGTGAGGAATAGCGAGAGTTGTCTGATTAAGGAATCTTACGGAAAGTTTGGGGAGATGGACCCGGAGACGCGAGCGGAATGGAAAGCTATCGAGTGTTCGCAAGGACTCGTGAAACCGGTGAAAGAATGATGCAACCAACGCGCTTTTAATTTTATTACATACTACTTTTATGTACAGATCGCTTTGAAGTCACAGTCTGTGATCTCCTTTTATTTTCGCGCTCGCTTTCGCCTCTTCGCTTTCGTACAAAGGCAGACGCACGTTCCCGGACTCGCTCGCGACGCGTCCCAAAATACCCACGGTCACCCCGGATACAATCCTCGCGCTCGTCGAGACGCCCATTTTCCTGGCTAACAAGTACGTCGCCGCACCCGCCGCCGCCGGCGTCGCGTACGCTGTCGCGTACGAGTGGAAAATTCTCGGCGGTCTCCCCACGATGACGTCTCTCACGACCCCTCCCCCGGTGGCGGTAAACACGCCGCACGCGATGCAATTAATCGCGCTCACTCCAGCCCTCACTCCATTCATGCACCCAATCACACAAAACGCTCCAACCCCTAACGCATCGCTGGCTTCAATCCACCACGCGTCGTCCCTAACTACCTCAAAATGTTTCTTCGCGTACTCCCACCCGAAAAACGTCGCGACGCCAGTCGCCAGCGCTAAATACACGTACTCTTGCTCCTCCATCCAAAACGCTCTCCGGCCGGCGCCGAGGACAAAATCCCGAATCGTCCCTCCACCAACGGCTGTTATCAGCCCAATAACTGGCGCGCCGAAACAATCCAGTCCTTTCGACGCCGCTAACAACGTCCCAGTCAGAGCGAACGAGCACGTCCCGATATAATCCGACCCTCGCAACAACCCCGGCACGGTGAGATTCGGGTACCTGGGCATCCCATCGCTCGCGAGAACGCCCGGGCGAGCGACAACTTTTTGCGGTGGCGCGGAAAACGACTGCTTTGTGATTGCATTCTTCGCCGAATTCGATCCCGTCGAATATAATTTTGACGACAACGAATTGGCTTTTGATGATTCCCAACCGAGACTTTTGCTCGTCGTCTTTCCCCGCGTATTCATCATCATTCCATAGGATAACGACGACGACGTAAACGACGACGAGTAGAGATTTCTCCCAAACCTTAAACTCGTGAAAGTGTTTTCACGAAATAGAACCCCGACGAGCGATGATGACGATGCCCTCATCCGAGTCGTGCGATACAAAAGCATCGTCGTCATAGATGCGAGAGAAGCGTATCTGTTTTCTGTCGTTTTTTCCCAAAAAGAGCTGCCCTTTTTCTCTCTTTGGGGAAATGTCCGATCCAAAAAGCTTTACAAAAACTCATCATACACTCAAACACTTTGCGAGAGTTTTATAGCGAGAAGAGTTCACCGAACAACGACACCTTTGCGGACAAAGAAGAAGACAACAACAACGACGAAGCGTTTCAGGATGAGTTCTTTTTTCTCGGGAGGAGGAGGACAAGGAGGAGATAGAGAAAAAGAGCACAAGCTGCTTTTCCGAGCGATTCTGTGCGTCTCGGTCCTGGTGACTTTCGCGACGGTTTCTCTGTACCACGCGGACGTTCTCGGCGAAGGCATTTTCGCGGAATCGAGCGCGAAACACCACGTGAACACGATGAAAGCGTCCGGGACGTTGAAGTCTTTAGACGGATTCAAACACGAATATTTAGATCCCAGACACGATCACTCCCCGGTCGGGAAATTTGAAGCAGAGTACAGAGAGAAATTGGAAACCATGGGGTACACGAAGGAGCACATCGCGCACTTCGAGAGGATGTCCGCGGAGACGTTGGTGCACTTGTTTCAAGAGGCGACGGAGGTGATCGATCGGGAGTTACAAAAATCGAGAGGGACGGCAGAACCGATGCATTTACCAGGTCTGAGCGAGTGGTTGGAGAGGAAGAGGGAGGATCACGTGAAGAATAAAAAGGCGAGGGAGGAAAAGGAGAAGGAGGAAGAGGAGGAACGCGAGCGGAGGATGGAACGCGCGCGAGAGGAAAACGGGCGAGAAGAGGAAGAGATGGAAGAGAAATACGGAGGTGACGGAGGTAAAATGATGAGTGGGGAAGAGGTCATGGCGGCGATTGAGGCGCACGATATCGCGTGGAAGAAGGCGCATCCGCCGCCGAGTCCCCCCGTTGGGAGTAGTTCGAGCAGTAGCAGTAGTCGCGGTAGTAGTAGTAGTAGTAGTAGCTCTGGAGGTGGATGGATTTCGAACAATTTGTTCGGACACTTCGGAAAGAAGAAGAGCGAGGAGGTTGGGTCGGAGGAAAGAGGTGACGGCGAGGGCGAGGGCAACGACGATGAAAAAGTAGAAACGGATAGTGGGAGTAGTAGTAGCGGCGGCGGTGACGACGATGACGAGTCCAGTATGGACAATGCCGACGACCCGCCCGCTTTCAAGTCGATGGATGAGCGCAAAGCGTTTTTGAAAACGGATCAGTTCAAAAAACTCGCCGCCGATCTCACGCCGCCGAAATTTTGTTACGAAGCGGTGAACGGAGAAAAAGCGTTCCCGACGAATGGAAAGATTACGAAAGGTGCCCCGAGTGTTGCGGCGGCTGCGAAGATTGCCGAACAACTCACGGACGAGCGCGAGTGTTGGTTCATGGACAAGACATGCGTCGATGCGCTTTCGCCTGGGAACGGGAAACAGTGGATTCGCAAATATATGTCCGCAGAAACCACGGTCACGGACATTTTAGAAGACTTGCCAGATTTTGGGAAAGGACAACTCGGCACGTGCGCGTTGATTGGCTCCGCCGATAACATGTTGAAGAAAGGATGGGGCACGCAAATCGACGCGCACGATTTCGTCGTTCGATTCAACTCGAAAATGAAAGGGTTCGAGAAAGATATCGGGTACAAAACTGACGGGTTATGGCAGAAAGATTCTTACGTCGGTGCTATCGGCGGGAACCAAAAGCCGTCCAAGTATTACATGATTCCGAAAATCATCCCCAAAAACTTTGTGCGCAAAGACGGCGCGAGAGTCGTCGGGTACAGCACGGCTTTGCCATCCTGGCGCAAAGCCATCACGGAAATCTACAAGATTTATAAAAAGGATAAGAAAATTACCAAAGGGACACCGACTGGTGGTTTAGCTCGAATGATTTCGTTGATGGAATCCGGCGCGTGCACACGAGTGGATATTTACGGTTTCTCCGGAGGCGGCGGTAAGTACTTCAAGAAATCCGCGGTGGTGAAGGACGAGCACATCATCTCCGTCGAACATTACATCCGTCGATTAATGATGGCCACTGGTTTGCGAGGTAAAGTTTGCGTGTACGGTCAATAACAGAAAGGTACGCATAGATGGATAGATGATAGAGAATACACATGTTATCTTTCAACACTTCTTAACATTTTTTTAACGCGCGCAGAAAAAGCAGCTTGAAAATTTATTCGTTCGCGCGAATATCTCTCAGCGTCAAATCAAACAAAATATCGCTCCCGGCAAAAGGATGGTTCGCGTCCAACATCACCACCTCATCCGTCATCGACCTAATCACCGCCGGATTCCCATTCATCAACGTCACGGTCCCACCTTCTTGCAACCCGCCTTTCTCCGCCCACACTTCTCTCAACCGTTCGATTTCCGGATGTTCCTGCGGCACGCGAAACAGCAAGTTTGGATCGTACTCTCCGCCCGACGCTTCAATCTCTCTCGTCTCGTTTACCGTCATATTCCTCACCGCTTTATCGAACGCTTTAAACAGTGGATTCCCGACCACGTCCGCGGCGCCTACTTCAAACGTGACTGGATCCGCCTCGTCTTCGTCTTGTAAAATTTGCCCTTCGCTCGTTCGTAAACTGAACGTGATTTCCACGATGTCTCCGAGTTTCGGAAACGCATCGCTGCTCGAATCATCATCTGTCTTCTTCTTCCCTTTGTTAATTCTCATTTCCGTGGTAAACCCTTCCTGGCCTTTGCGGACGTCTTGTAAAATAGATCCAGAGAACGCGTCCGGTCCGGCGTCGCTTTCCTGTTGACCGTTTTTGTCGTCATCGGAGATGGAAGCGTGCAGTTGATGGTGTCCTCGTCTGACGCCTTTTTCGGAAGAAAAACGACGACGATGAGAAGACGACGATTCAGACGACGAAGGAGAACAACACGCTGATGAGCGAGAGGTCGTGGTAAGCAGCAGCGCTCGATTCATGAGTCGTGATAGGAGTCGTAGTAGAGTAGTTGTTGTCTTTAAAATGACGAACAAATTGGATAAATTGGAAAAAGGAATTCAAAGAACATCACAAAAAGAAACGCACAGAAGGGCGGCTGACGACGACGCGGCGGCGGCTTTCACGGAACAGAAGATGGTGGATGATAAAGTAAACCTGATCAAACCAATCGTGGACTCGTTGGTGAACTTGTCGAGCGAGGACGAATCGTGGACGATACGAACGAAATCTTTTTTACGTTCCTGTCGCTTGTTTCTTCCCGTGTTGGACGCGTTAGGGGTGGCGTTTAAACCGGCAAAATCGGACGTCAGCGGGAACGTGGAAAGGCTGGCGAAGAAGGAAGAGGAGTTTGAGAACGTGAGTAATACTGTGTGGTCGTTGTTGTTGTCGTGCGCGCGAGTATGTTTTCATTTTCTCCTCCGTTTCGTTATTCGTGGCTTCGTGTACTGACCGACCCCTCTTATTCTTATTAAACAGTTGTTCGATATCCTCCTGGACGAGAAGAAATCGAGCGCGTTCGCCGCGAATACGAGCTGCTCCAAAGGTCTTCTTTGGCTCAAGCGATTCTTAGAGTTTGTCGTCGTCCTCGTCTCTAAACTCGCGGAGAACCGCGAGACGGAAACGAAAGAGGCGGCTTCGATAGCGTACGCGGAAAAGTTGAAGCCGTTTCACGGGTGGGTGTCGTCGTCCGCGTTTTCCGTCGTGTTGCAGTTTCCTCCGGCGAGGAAAGGGTTTGTGGAGAATTTAGGCGGAGAGACGGTGTTAGAAACGGACGGGAAAGAGTTAGTGGAGAAGTTCGGGCCGGCGTTGAAACGTATCGACGACTTTCTAACCAAAGAGGATTTGAACGATCCGTCCAAGGTATAAAAAGATGGATTTAAAATTTAGAAGAAGTCAAACAACGCGCGTAGTCCCCTCCTTCTTCTTTCCACTCGTATGCTTTTAAATTTGTATATGTTACACTTAGTATTTATGTCGCTGCTTTCTAAACTGTTAATTGACTACGCTGATTTGTTGTTTTCCTCTTGGTACATCTCGAAAATAATACACTGTCTCTTCTTGTCTCTCTCTTTTTCTCCTCTTTTTCTTAAATTTTGATACACGCCAATATCTCTCCGCCTACGACTAATGCATATCGGCGAGCGACGCCAAGTTTGGCGCCGACGAGTGTGCGTTGTTTCTGCGCAACCTTGATAAAGGTTTGCCCGCGCCGAGGCCGGCTTCGATAGCCTTCTCTCGCAAATCGCGAATCAAATCGTTCGCCTCTTCCGATTTCGCTTTCTCTCTCGGTTCTCCTTTACCGTCGTCCGGCTTGCTATCTTTGCCTTCATCTTCTTTTTTCTTCATCTTCTCTTCATCGTCGTTGTTTTCGGCGATATCCGTTAAACTTGACAGCGAAGATACTTTTACAAACTTACCCTTAATTCTTGGACGATTATCCGCGCACACTTTTCTCGACATGTAACGGATAGATTTCGTGAACACGCGATTTTTACGCTTCTCTTTCCATCGCTTTAATCGATCGAGGCGCGTCATTTGCGCTTGCGTCGGTGGCATGCCCGGTTGTTGCTGCGGTTGTAAACTTCCTTGTTGCATTTGATACTGATGTTGTTGCTGCTGAGGTGGCGGTGGTTGCATGTGCTGATAGTTCGGGTGACCCGGTTGCGGCGGCATGTGCGACCACGAAATGTTACCGGGCGGCGGCCCAGCCACGCCGGCGCGATGGACCGATGTAAACTCTTGCTGCACCACACCATCTGGAGGCGGTTGTTGTTGTCGATGTTGCTGTTGCTGTTGTTGTTGATACATTGTTCCACCTTGTGATGATTGCATTTGCAATTTTTGTTGTTGCTGTTGTTGTTGCTGCGGACCGCCAAAATTATCCGTCGGACTCGTGTTCGTGTTCACGCTGTTGCGTTGTTGTTGAGTATACTGTTGCTGTTGCTTCAAAATGTCCAACTGGGTATTCCCCGCTCCTCCTTGGTGCAGCTGTTGCATTTGCTGTTCACGATTATACCCATTTCTACCCATGTTGTTAAATTCCCCAACCATCAAAGCCGGATTCATCGGCGCGTATTCCAAGTCGTCAAATTTTGAATAGCTCGGATTCATCTCCACGTATCGCATGGCCGAGTCGTCCAAAATCGGCCCGAGCGTGTAATAATTCGGCTGCTGATGACTCAAGTCCTCTAACAACGCGAAAGAATGCGTCTTTCTGTGTCCACCTTTCTTTTGCTGTTGAGTGTCGGTTACTGTTTTGCTGCTCGTGTTAGTATTCGTATTCTCCTCTTTCGTCGACCCGGCGTTGCTTCGATTGCTGTTCGACCTTTGCGAGTCGTTCGAATCTCGTCTTTGAAGATGTTGTTCGCCGCCCGAGGAGTTATTGTCGCTACTGTGATTCGACCGTTTCGACGTCGATGGGTGTGTTCCTTTGGAAATGCTGTCTCTGTCGATGCTAGTGCGTGCCTCTGCGCTTCTTTTATGCGCGTTGTCGTTGTTGTTGTTCTGCTGATTGTTGTTATAAATCTCCGTCTCGATGAACTCCGCGAGCTCATCTCGAGACCGACCTCTCTCCAAAGGGTCCTCCAACAAAATATCGTCGTCTACCGGTGAGAGTGCCCCGGACGCTAACAACTCGTCGCACACGTCCGCGTACGTGTTATCGTCGCTTTTATCTCCTCCGCTATTCGTGCCTTGAAGAAGCGTTCGGAGCGGCATTTTGGATTTTGTTGGACTTCTCCTCTTCGACTTCTTTAACCGACTAAATGTGCGTTCTCTTTGTCTTCTTCTTCTTCGATGCTCGAGCGCAGGCGCGAATGTATAAATCCTTGCCTGAATTCTTTTTTGGGTCTCGAATGTATTTCTTTGCGTACTGTGCCTGTTGTTGCGACGTTCTCGGTCCTCTCGGGCGCACAGAAAGCAGATATTTCCGCGCGAGAAAATGTACCCGACGAAAAGATTATCTGATTTGATACGTTGTCGAATATGTTGTTCCCGCTTAAAACTTCCTTTTCTCTGTTTCTTTGTCTTCTTCTCCGAAAAATCCGCGCACGAATACAATCAAACGATACGTTTCGCGCGCGAGTGATGGTATTCCAGCTTCGCGTGGTGGAGTATCCAATGCTTTTCTGATGTGTGTAGAATAAATTTTAAGCACTCCAACCAAAAGCTCCTCTGCGAAGCGTCGAAAAAAAAAAGCAACAAAAAACAAGAGATATCCTCCTTCGCCTCGCGAGAAGCGAATGCATAGACGAATGGAATCGAGATTGAATGCTCTTTTTGACGAAAAACCGCTTTTTCTTTTTCGTTTGGGTTTTTATACGATATATACCTCGAGACCGAAACGTTGTTGTTGTTCCCACAACAAGACTCCCCGCAAAACTCTGCGCAGTAAACAACGGTAAAAGAGAAAGAAAGACTCCGAGGATGACGACGACGGCCTTTTTGTCGTCGCCGATGATGTCGTTTTCCTCCTCGTTGCGTCGATGTCGTTCCCGAAAAGGAGGAAAACGCACGATGCATTTTCCAACGAACTCGTCGTCGTCGTCGTCTTTCGATGCTACTACGGACGAGAACAGTATTGTTCGAGAAGAAGAAGAAGACCAAAGCGCGGTCAACCGCCGCCAAAGCTTACTACTCGGCGCGTCCGTAGCAGCAGTCGCTGGCACGTCTCTTCTCTCCGCCTTTCCCGGTTTTGCCAACGAAACACCAGAGAACGGGGTGTACGACTTCACCGTGAGGCAATACGGGAAACCGTTTGCGCTTGCGAAATATAAAGGGAAAGTGACAGTCATCGTCAACGTGGCGAGCGAGTGACCGTTAGCAAACTCGAATTACCCTGCCTTGAGGCAACTGTTCGAGAAATATAACAAAGATGGGTTCGAGATTATAGGATTTCCGGTGAATCAGTTCGGGTGCCAAGGACCGCTCGGGAGCGACGGCGAACGGAAGCGAGCGCGAGAGAAGTTTAAGATTGACAGCGATGGATTTCAAGTGATGGATGAAGTTGCCGTGAAAAATAGAGGGACGGCGTGTAAAGTGGTTGATCCGGTGCAGTGGGAGGAGTTCAAGGATGATCCGGATGCGGCGTTAATGGCGCCCTTAATTGATGATCCAATCGCGAAGGGACCAGCTGATCCGTTGTATAAATACTTGAAAGAGCAGACTGGAGGGGACGATATTCCTTGGAACTACACGAAGTTTTTAGTCGGGCGCGATGGAAAAGTTCTTAAACGGTATTCGCCGAGAGATCCGTTGGACCAAGGAATCGAATCCGATTTGAAAAAAGCTCTCGCGGCGTAAGGAAGTAAACACGCGCAAAAAATATCGTGCGAATGGACGTCGCGGAATTAATAATACGGGGGGCGATACGAACAACGTGACCGCGCTAAAGAACGAAAGTACATTATTCACTATGTATTGTTTAGCACGCGATAAATGTATGCTCCTAGTAGTAGCGATGATGTTCTTTTAATTGTATGTACAAAATAGAGTGCCTAGTAAATCGTTCCATTCCACCCGCCGGTTGGTAAAGCCGAAGTGTCTTTTGAAGCCGGATTGACGTTTGATCTGTTCTTCCAAACTCGACGTTTCCATCCATGCATATTATCGATTGCTCTGTCCAATTCTTGCCGCATGTTCTTATCCATCTCATCATCCGCTTCGCTTTCCGAGCTGTCCTCTTCGTAGGACTCCGCAGTGTCGTCCTCGCTAGAATCCTCCAATCGGTCTTTTTTCTTCGTCGTCATCTTCTTTTTAAAACTTCTCCTTTCTTCTCGCCTCTTCTGAATTTGCGCTTGCTGTCGCTCCGACTTTCGCTCCGACTTTTTCTCAGGTGTGCCAAGCTCAAAACTCGTAGTCTTCTTCACCTTGTGCTTCCTATCGTGCTCTTCCACCCAACCGAGATCTGAATCCGAGGAATCTCTCGTCGAAGCGTTCGTTCTTCTCGCTTTCCTCTTTCCAACGCTTTTGACTCCCCGAAACTCTTCATCTTCTTCCTCTCCCTCTTCTTCTTCTTCTTCTTCTTCTTCTTCTTCTTCTTCTTCTTCTTCTTCGTCATCATCGTCATCTCCCTCGAATTCGATTCTTTCCAAGGGACGACGACGAGGCACCGGAGAAGAAGCGGGAAGGCTGAGCGTTTTTTTTTCATCCACCTTCGAGTACGGTGGCGTCTTCTTTTCCTTTTCCGAGGAGAGTACGAAGCGTTTCCGTCGAACAACAGCGTCGAAATGCCCCATACGAGCGCGCGCGCACCTAGTTTCGCAAAGCGTGTTCGTTCTTATTCGGGGAAGAAAGATACAGCGTGTGTGTACTTTTCTCGGAAAGAAGATTTCTCCATCATTTTCTCCATTTTGAAAAAAAAGGCGTTACTCGCTTTATATAATAAATAAAAAGAAAAACCTGATCATGGTGGCGAAAGAACACCCACACCAACAACTCTTAGCGAACAAATTGAAACAAAGATGGTCGGAAACAGGTTCTGGCCCGGACGTGCAAAAGAAACTCGACGCGATCAAAGAGACATTAAACGCGCGAGAAAGGTTGAAGCGATTGGAAAAGAGCAGAGAGAGAGATGATGTCTCAAAATCGCATTCGGATCAGACAAACGCGCTTAAATATCTCGAGAAGGTGAAGAAGGATGCGAAACTGGACGAGACGGACTCGTCGTCGCTCGACATGAGGAAAGCGTTGCCGAAAGAAGCGTTAGAGGTGGCGAGAAAAGACGAGGACGAGATCGTGTCGCGGGAAGATATCGAGGCTGAGAATGCCTCCAACCAGTTGGTGGATGTGTTTCAAAAGAGGAAAAGAGTTACGCCGGACGCGCGATTGAAAGAGTTAAAGTCGGAGCACCCGGCACACGCGATGAGAGAAAAAGCGAACGAACTGATGCGTGCGAGCGATTTGAAGATGGCGGTGGCGATGTACGACGAAGCGTTGAGTCAGTGCGAAGCGGATTTGAGGAGGAAGAGGAGAGAAGAAGAAGAAGAAGAGACGAGCGACAGTAATCAAAACGACAAAAACAATGACACAGAGTTATCGGAAGAAGAGTTGATTGCGGTGGTGACCTTATGTAATCGGTCAAAAGCCAAGTTAAGAGACGGGGAAGATTTACTCGGGGCTTTAGAAGATGCCATAAGCGCGACGACGATTGCGCCAGACTGGTCGAAAGGGCGGTTTCGCTGCGGCGAGGCGTACGCAGCACTCTCCGCGTGGTCTTTAGCTGTCGCGTCGTTAAGAGTGGGCGAAAAGCTCGTCGAATGCGAAAAAGGGTCTTCCGTGCAACCATTTAAGGATTTATTGGATGTTATCGCCATTCAAGCCGCAAAGTACGGCTCCCCGGCTGGCTTCGACGGTCGCGTCATTTACGTTCGATCCGCCGGCGAAGAGGCGTGGTTAGGCAAAGAAGCTCCGACAAACGCCGAATTCGACGTCACCGACGAACACAAAAATCCCATAAACACCGAACGGTACAGTAAAGAAGACGGACACATGGCCGAAGCGCGACGAAAAGCTGAAGTGAACAAAAAGACCGCCCTCCACGCGCGCTCGATTCGCGACGCCGTCGAAATGGCTTCTGACGGCGATAAAATACTTCTCTTGCGAGGCACGCACAACGGATGTGGCGAAACTGTCTGCGTGACAAAACGCGTGTGGATCAAAGGCGAAGGTGCGCTCAAAGAAGCCACCATCGATATGCGCGCCAACAGCCCGACATTTCGCATCACTCGAACCTCTGTCGTTTCCAACGTCGATTTCGATTTCTCCGGGTTCGCGGAATCCGTGCGCATAGCCCAAATGGAACGCGGCAATATCCTCAATAAGAACCAATTCGAAACCTTAATGGAAGGTTGCTCGTTTACTTGTACTGGATGCGACGGCCTCGTCGTCACCGACAAAGCCAAAGCCACCTTTCGAAACTGCAACATCACCGGTAAAAACAACTGCGCGCGCCTCTCCCGAGACGCCGACGCCGCCTTCATCGATTGCAAACTTCACGGCGCCGAACGCGCCGGCGTCTACGTCACCGACAACGCCACGTGCACTCTCCGTAACTGTGTCGTCGAAAATACGAAAGAAGAAGCCGTCGTCGTCACCCAAAACGCGGAATGCTCCATCCTCTCCAATACAATCCTTCGCGAATGCAAAGGCCCCGGCGTCGACTGCTCCGACAACGCCCGTTGCCTCGTCTCCTCTTCCCAAGTCACCAACAACGTCGGCGGCATTTGGGCCTGGGACTCCTCCTCCGTCACTTGCGTCAAATCCGTAATCGATGGCGGTCAATCCCACGCCGTAGTATTCGACGGTCACAGTTCGCCGACGTTCTCCGATTCCGTCGTCGTCGGCGTCGCGCACGCCAGCGAAAAGGGTTGGAAAGGCATTCGCGGTCCCAACGTGACCGTGACGAAAACGGAACGGATGACTTCCTGGCCGAGCGAAGACGGCGCGTTCAAGTTCAGTCCGAACGCGTTCACCAGGAAACAATAATACTATGTAGTAAGAATATTACATATTACGTGCTCACAATTTTTCTCCCTGGCAAAAAAATGTCATTGACTTTTTGTGTTGCAATCAGTCCTTTTTGCTGGCAAATTTACTCTCTTGGAAAGGCACCCTCTTTTGTACAGAGACGTCACAAGTAAGTCGACACACGACATTCAACACACACACACTTACACGACAAAACTACCATCATCATGGCTTGCTGGACTTGCGTCGATCAGGGCACATTGTGCGTTTTCGTTCCTTGTTTCTGCGCGCTCTTTTACATCTCTCTCTCTCTCTCTCTCTCTCTCTCTCTCTCTCTCTCGTATTGCGCGTTTGCATCATCTCGTCGAGATATTTATAAATCCTCCCCGGGGAAAATAATTGGATCGCACGGATTCATTCTTAATACTCCTCTTTAGTAGTATTATACTTGCAAACAACCACTCATCACATCAAAGCGTTTTGTGCTGACCTATGCATCTCTCTCTCTCTCTATACACGTCGTACGTAATAAAACAGCGGTGTCATCGCCACGTGCGGTAAATTCGACCGATTTGCACCTCCCGGGTGCCACGTGATTATTCCTTGCGTCGGTACGTTTTCTTGGTCCTTTTTTTCCTCTAAAAACGCTCTCGTCTCCGCGCGCACACATCACACAACGGGGGGGGGCTCTCTCTCCCGTCGAAGAGAGCGCGGCGGTGCTAATACGCTAATCATTCTTAACAACCATTTTTTTTTATAAACCCCTTTTCAAACACAGGCACGGCGAACGTCGGGACCATCTCCACGAGAATCCAATCTTTGGACGTGTCCGTGGAAACGAAGACTTTAGATAACGTCTTTGTCAACATCATCATCTCAACGCAGTATCAAGTCTTGCAAGACTCGTCTCGCATGTTTGACGCGTTTTATAAATTGACCGATTCTAAAGGGCAAATTCGTTCGTACATCTTCGACGTCGTCCGTTCGACGGTACCGAGAATTAAGTTGGACGATGTTTTCACGTCGAAAGAGGAAATTGCGATAGAGGTGAAGAACATATTGGCGAAATCGATGGAGGAGTTTGGGTATAACATTGTTTCGACGTTGGTGACGGATATCGCGCCGGATCCTAAGGTAAAGAACGCGATGAATGAAATCAACGCGGCGCAAAGACAAAGAGTTGCCGCGAAGGATCGCGCGGAAGCGGAGAAGATTATGGTGGTGAAAGCTGCCGAGGCGGACGCGGAGTCGAAGTATCTGAGCGGTACCGGTATGGCGAGGCAAAGGCAGGCGATCATCAACGGTTTGAGAGATTCGGTGGTGAACTTTCAAAAGGAAGTCGATGGCATTTCCTCCAAGGACGTGATGGAAATGATGATGATGACGCAATACTTTGACACGATGAAGGAGGTTGGGACGCAAGGCGGGAACTCGACCATCTTCGTACCGAGCGGACCGGCGGCGGTGGCGGATGCGAGCGCCGCCATTCGCTCCGGCTTGATGCAAGGCAACGCGGCGATTGCGGCTATGCAGCGTTAAATGCGAAAGTGAGTATCAAGAAGAGAGAGCAAACAGACGCGTGCTTATACACGAATATACATTCTTATTTTAATGATCAGAAAAGTCAAATATAATTAATAAATCTTATTTGTTCTTTCAATATTACACGTTTTTAATCGAGAAACATAGGCGCAGCAACTAACGTAATCGTCGCGAGCATTTTAATTAACACATGGATACTCGGTCCAGCGGTATCCTTAAATGGATCACCCACGGTGTCTCCCGTGACCGCCGCTTTGTGCGTTTCGCTCCCTTTCCCTCCTCCGAATCCAGTTTCCACGTATTTCTTGGCATTATCCCACGCTCCTCCGGCGGTGTTCAAAAACAATGCCATCAAAATCCCGCTCGCGGTGGCAAACATGAGAAAACTCGCGACGCACTTCGCGCCGAGTAACTCGCGACCGGTGGCTATGCCGATGCGTCGAAATATAATGCCTGTGATTAGTGGTCCAGAAACGGCGACGACACCTGGTTTGACCATACCTCGTAACGCCGATTTCGCCACAATCGAGACGCACCGTTCGTAATCTGGTTTCGTATCGTACGTCATGATTCCAGGATTCTCCGCAAACTGTCGTCGAACTTCTTTGACGACATCTTGAGCCGATTTCCCGACCGCCGCGATCGCGAACGAGGAGAATAAATATACCAACATGGAGCCAAGCAAACCACTGATGAACACTTCTGGGATGCAAATATCCACGGTGGAAAACGCTTGACCGGTAAACGCGGAAACTTCGTCCATGAACGCGGAGAAGAGTAAAAACGACGCCAAGGCGGCGGAACCAATCGCGTACCCTTTCGTTGTCGCTTTCGTCGTGTTTCCTACGGCGTCTAGCTCGTCACACACGTCTCGAACCGAGTCTGGTTGGTTGGACATTTCTACGATACCGCCGGCGTTATCTGCGATCGGGCCGAACACGTCCATGGTCAAGACGTAGGCTGCGGTGGAGAGCATTCCCATCGTCGCAACCGCGGTACCAAACAAACCACCAATCGGTTCGTCCGAGCTTTCATCAACTAATCCGGCATTTTGCCCTAAATGATACGCCGCGATGACGGCAATGGAAACCACAATAACCGGCGCCGCGGTCGCTTCGAGACCAACACCAACACCAGCGATGACATTCGTGCCACTGCCAGTCGTACTCGCTTCGGCAATCTTTCTGACAGGCGGAAACGCGTAATCGGTGTAAAACTGCGCGATGAACACGAAGCAGTATCCGCACAAAATGCCAACTATACCACACGCGTAGAAGTACTTCCACGCGTCCTCGGCTTTCTCCGTATACAACATACATCTGCATGCGATACCAAAACACACCACCGCAATCGCCAACGCCACGTTATACCCTCTCTTCAACACTGAATACGGTTCCTGCTTGTATCTCGGCTCGATCTCAGAAACGGACAGAATGCCAATCGCCGAGGCAAAGCAATCCATCGCGTGAACCACCAGTGGGAACAACACGAACCCCTTTGCTTCGACGACGCTCATATCGGATCTTCTCACCACGGTTGCGCCTAAAATCATCGCTGAAATGATCTCCGCCGCGATGGACTCGAACAAATCCGCGCCTCTGGCGGCGCAATCCCCGACGTTGTCTCCAACCAAATCGGCAATCACCGCAGGATTCCTCGGATCGTCCTCGGGAATATTCATCTCCACCTTGCCACACAAATCTGCGCCTACGTCCGCGGCTTTGGTGTAAATTCCACCACCTAACTGCGCGAATAACGCGACGAACGACGCCCCGAATCCGTAACCGACTAACATCAGCGGTATCTCAATCACGTTTTCAATCGATTCGCTCGCCGAATCACCTCCTCCGGCTGATTTCATCCCAGCACTCGTCAGTCCGTACCACCACGAATACACCGCGAACAAGCTCGCCACGCCTAACACCGTCGTCGCGACCACCAACAAAGCGGCAAATCCACCCGCTCTCAACGCGACGACCAGCGGCTCTCTCGAGCCTCTTCGACTCGCCGCCGCCACTCTCGAATTCGCTCTCACCGATACCCACATTCCAGCGTACCCACTCATCCCCGAGCAAAACGCCCCCAACAAAAACGCCACCGTCGTCAATATCGCCACGCTGTGACTGGTCAACCCACTCTTCTCTTGCTCCGGCGTCACTTGTCTAAACTCGTACAAAAAGAACACGAACGCGGCGCAGACCACCGCGAGTTTACTAATCAGCCCGTACTGCGTGGAGAAAAACCCACTCGCCCCGGCCCGTATCGCATCCGCCACTTCAATCATCTCCATCGTCCCTTCGTCTTTTTCCAACACCCACGCGGATAAATACTTCGCAAACGCCAAGGTCCCGACCGAGGCTAACACGACCAACGTAATCGTCTTTGACGTTCTCGAAGCAATCGTCAAAACGCACAGCAAGAGAAATACCCCGACGTATTTTAAGCTTTTATTCATCATTTTCGAATGCTTAAAACTGCTCTTATCTTTCCCGTTCGCGTTTGCCGACGAAGCTTTCCCCGTTCTCGAATTAAACTTCTTAGTCTTCGACGCACTTTCCGGGTCGTCGAAATTGGAATTCATGAAATTGTTCTCGTTCAGAGATACAGCTCCGCCTGGGAAATAGTTTCCTCCTCCTCCGCCTTCTTCTCCGGAACGAGAGCGCAGCATCATCATCACCGCTTTAGTATTAGTATTCTTACTATTATTAGTGTTCTCGGGAGATGATATGCGGTACAGACCCGCTCCTAGAGTGTGTGTATTGTGTGTGTAATTCAGCGCAAAATTCTCCTTCAACGGCCAAAAGCTTTAAAGTCCAAACCCTACACCCTAAACCCCCCAAAAGCTGATTTTAGGGGAATTCAGAGCGCAGAAACGGGAGAATACGTACACGTGTTCGGTGACGGAGAGAGAGAGAGAGAGTGTGTGTACTATAACATGGTTCGATTTAAAAACAGATACATCATCGCTCGCGCACTCTTTCACGATAAAAAACCGACGTCGGAACATGCGCTCTCGAATCAACTGAAAATGGAAATCGAATCCGCGTTTGGCGTCTCGGGCAGTCGCGAGATGTGTCCTTCGGTGCAGGTGAAGTATTACGAGCAAAAATACGGGTCGAACGTTGTCGTTTTACGATGCTCGCGCAAAGACTGCCAAAAAGTGAAGCTTTGTTTAGAAAACATCGAGAGGGTAGAGGGGAGGACGTGCACGATACGAGCGGTGGCGGTGCACGGGAAGTTGGGGAGTTTGAAAGAGAACGTTTTGGAGAAGATTGGGAGGTTTGCGGTTAATGGCGAAGACGGAGACGACGAGAAGGAAGAGAAGGAAGAGAAGCGGAGGAAGGTGAGAAGGAAAGTAGAGAAGGCGGTAGAGGCGATGACGAGTTGAGACTCACTAGATTGTGTATGAAAGTGTATATTAGTATTGTATTGTTACAGCAGCTTTGTTTAGGTACGTACTCACGGCGAGCCGCCGACGAGTACGCGTATGAGATGTTCTGTGTGTTTGTTCTTCTTCTTTTGTCTCTCTTTCTCTTTCTCTTTCTCTCGGGGTTCATTCTTCTTTTCATCACTGTTCTCCGTAGATATTCATCGCCAAGTCTTCGTCGGCGACGTCTTGCATTCGACGACCTAAGTTATTCACCGAGTCTTCTCTCGCCGGACCGCGACGGTTGGCGGTTGGCGGTAACGGCGGCGTTTTGTAGCGAGGTAATCTTGAGAGAGGCGTGGCACCGTCTTTGGAGACGGTTGGCGATACGCTCCTGCGTCTTTGTGAAGACGTGGCGAACGGCTTGGGAACGCCCGAGTCGCTTGGGGTACGCAAGGCGCCCCGGATCGAAGATGTTGGTGTTTTGTTGGCGTTTAAATGCCTCGCGACTTTCGCGTACGAGTCGATTGG